>Ga0228702_1000077_pt1 | contig 95424 bp, 113 predicted proteins | sample McNCre217_Aug_MG_2_FD_178018 | JGI IMG/M metagenome (GOLD analysis project Ga0228702, IMG submission 178018) | Freshwater microbial communities from McNutts Creek, Athens, Georgia, United States - 20-17_Aug_MG | ecosystem: Environmental > Aquatic > Freshwater > Creek | place: USA: Georgia... | reverse complement strand
AACCGCTTTTGCAGATCCCGCACGTTGCGATGCGTGCAATCCATGAACGGGCCTCGTCCAGAAACAAAAACGCGCCCTAAGGCGCGTATTTGCTTGTACCTGGCGGAAACGGAGGGATTCGAACCCTTTCCGCGGGGGTCGAAAGGGGTTGAAAAGGTGCGTTTTCACTCTCAGAACAAGAATCGTTAGACCCCGATTGACCCCTGATTTCCCACGATTCCGCAGTGGATTCCGCAGTTGGAGCGCGGTTGTCAGCTCCGAAATTTGGGTTCGAATTCCTATTGTTCCGCCCAACACGGAGGGACAAACACCCTTCGTTTGACCATGCTGCCTGCACCAGCAGACCGGCAGGTATCGACCCAATGCAGACACCCGGATGTACCTGTTAAACTCAACATGTCATTGGGGAGTAGCCTCTCTTCAACTTGAAGAGGCTTGCGTCAACACACTTGTCCCGCAGGACATGGCGCAAGCGGTTCCCGAGCTTGGCAAGACCTTTGACCACAACGCCTCCGATTTCTGGCCGGGGATGCTTTGTGGTCATCTGTCTTAGCACCGGCCTGGGAATCATCATGGAATCTCTTTTGGTCTCGACCGGCGTCGTTGCCCTCGCGGAAATTGGGGACAAGACCCAACTGCTGGCATTCATACTGGCAGCGCGCTTCAAAAAACCCCTGCCCATCATTCTTGGCATCCTAGCCGCCACCGTCATCAATCATGGTTTGGCTGGAGCTTTAGGTGCGTGGATCACGTCAACCATAAGCCCTGAGGTGCTTCGCTGGGTGCTGGGTGCCTCGTTCATCGGCATGGCGATCTGGACAATGATTCCCGACAAGATCGAGGAAGAGGAAACGCAAGTCGCGCAGCGATTTGGCATCTTTGGCGCTACTTTCATAACCTTCTTTCTCGCCGAGATGGGAGACAAAACCCAGATCGCGACTGTCGCCATGGCGGCTCACTACATAGCACCGTTGATGGTGGTGATCGGCACGACGTTGGGCATGCTTATCGCGGACGTCCCCGCCGTTTTTGCCGGTGACAAACTGGCCAACAAGATCCCAATGAAACTGGTGCACTCTATCGCGGCAGCTGTATTTGCGGCATTGGGTATAGCTACCCTGATGGGTGCAGGTGCCAAATTTGGGTTCTGACGATAGGTTTTGAACGGGCAGACCAAGCCGGGATCAATCATTCGTTTCCCAGGCAGGTTTGCCCCGTAACTTGAGTTGAAGGTATTTGGTCCAACGACTGCTTCTGGCCGGTTGCTGCCGGCCATCGACTACTGTACTTTCCGTGCAGACAAACGCCCGAACTGGCACATCTAAATAGAACTTGTCTGCGCTGATCAAACTCTACGGCGTGTTGGGGACCACTTGCGAGAGCCGAATCATCAAGGTCATCGGATGTGCCGGAGAAGCAGAGAATCCGTAATACTCGTAAAACTGCCGGGCTCGGTCATTCAGCGCGTGGACAAGCATTGCACGCACCCCAGTGTTCTGCGATACCAGCACACAGCGCTGCAGAGCATCTTGTAACAAAGCTGCGCCCAGTTTCATGCCCTGCGCTTTGGCATCAACTGCCAAACGGGCCAGAACCATCACAGGAACGGGGTCAGGCATGTTCTGACGCACAGAACGGGTTGCGTCCTGGTGTGCGACAGCCCCAGCAGCCAAGGCGTAATAGCCCATGACTTGATCTTGGTCGTCGGTGACAACGAAGGTTCGGCTGGCACCGCTGCTCTGATTACTCAGGGCTCGGCGTTTGAGCCACTCGTCCAATACAGATTCGCCGCAAAAAAATGCCCCCACTTGATGGTGCGCATTCAGAGGTCTTGGCTCCTGCAAATTCATGCACCGACTTTCCAGGGCGCCTTGACAGCCAACAAGCGCTCCAACCCTGGGTTGGGTTGTACTGGTGCATCCAGCATGGCGGTAAATTGCCGGTACTTGGCTGCATCGAGACTGAAGAACACCTGGTCCAACAGCACTGACTGAGCCCTGTCGCAAGCAGCTTCCAACATGAAGTCGGATCGGTTCTTGCCCAGCAAATTGGCTGCCTGATCGATCAGGTCGCGCTGCTGAGGCAGGGCTCGCAAATTGATGGCTGCATCTCGCATGGTAACCTCCGAACGTATACACAAAAGATACACGCAGTTTAGGATAACGTGTAGCTAATGTCAATACACAACCCAAATCTAACAATACGACTGCCATGTGCGCCCACTACGAATCCGTCCACGATAAGGCCCGTCTGAAACAGCACTTCGGAGTCGACTTCCAATGCGAGCTGGCCCGCCGCGATGTCTGGCCGGGTTACCTGAGCACCTTCATCCGCCGCCACCCACATGCCGACGGGGATGACGACGCGGTGCCCGAACGTGAAGCGCTGGTAGGAAGCTTTGGCCTGATCCCGCACTGGGCTACAGACACCAAGATTGCCCGCCATACCTACAACGCCCGCACCGAAACCGTCGCCGAAAAACCCAGCTTCAGGGACGCCTGGCGCAAGGCGCAGCACTGCATCATCCCGGTGGAAACCTTCTTCGAACCCGACTGGCGCAGCGGCAAAGCCATCCCCACCCGCATTGGCAACTCCAACGGCGATCCCCTGGGCGTGGCCGGCCTGTGGTCCGCCTGGCGAGACCCCAAGGGCCAGACTTTGCACAGCTTCACCATGCTGACCATCAACGCGGACCATCACCCGTTGATGAACCAGTTCCACAAGTCCACCGACGAGAAACGGATGATTGTGATCCTGCCGCCTGAGCGCTACCGAGACTGGCTGGAGGCCAGTGCGAAGGACAGCGGAGATTACTTGCGGGCATGGCCAGCCGAGCTGATGGTGGCAGATACCCCCCAACAGGGCTTTGCCTTGTAAAAAAACCGCCCCGCCACCTTGCGGCAGCGGGGCGTAATCGGAGCGCATCAGGGCAACTGCAATCGTCCTGATGGCTGTATGATACTGTACATAACAACAGTATTTAGCGGCCATGCAAGCCTTCACCCCACTGCTCGTGCCCACGCCACAGGCATGGGTGCGGTTCATCGCCGGCAAGGTGCCCGCCGGATTTCCCTCCCCGGCCGAAGAGCACCTGGTCGAACGCATCGACCTGATGGCCAAGCTAGTGGTCCACCCGCAGGCCACCTTTTTCGTGCGCATCAAGGGCGACAGCATGCAGGGCGCCGGCATCTTCGACGGTACGGTCGTCATGGTGGACAAAGCCATCAAGCCCCGGCATGGCCACATCGTCATCGCCGTAGTCGATGGGGATTTCACTTGCAAAAGGCTGCACCAGCGCGGCGGCGCCATGCGCCTGAAACCAGAGAACCCCGATTTCCAGGACATCGTGCCCAAAGAAGGCCAAACCGTTGAAATCTGGGGCGTGGTCGCGGCCACCATCAACCAGCATCTCTGACCCTGCTCGTCAGAACATGATTGCGCTTCTCGACGGCAACAACTTCTATGCAAGCTGCGAGCGCGTCTTTCAGCCGCACCTGGTTGGCCGCCCGGTCGTGGTGCTGTCCAACAATGACGGCTGCGCCATCGCGCGCAGCGACGAAGCCAAAGCGCTGGGCATCAAGATGGGCGCGCCCTACTTTCAGATCCGCCACCTGGAACACCAAGCCGGCCTGGTGGCGCTGTCTGCGAACTTCACCCTGTACGGCGACATGAGCGACCGCATGATGAGCCTGGCCGCAGGCCTGGGCCATCGGCAGGAGATCTACAGCATCGACGAATGCTTCATCGACATGGCCGGCATCCGCGGGGACCTGAGTCTGCGCGCGCGCAAGATCCGCGCTCGCATCCACCAATGGACTGGCTTACCGACCTGCATTGGCATCGCTCCGACCAAGACCCTGGCCAAGCTGGCGAACCACGTCGCCAAAAGCGCCGAACGCAAGCCCGGCAGCTATCCGGCCGAACTCGCCCAAGTGTGCCAGTGGCCAGATTTGTGCGGCAACACACAAAATGTGTGCGAGATCACACACAAGTCGCTGCTGCAGGCCACAGAGGTGGGCGAAGTCTGGGGCGTCGGCCGCAAGCTGTCCGCCCAGCTGGGCGAAGTCGGTATTTGCACCGCCCTCGACCTGGCCCAGGCCGATCCGGTGGCCGTGCAGCGCCGCTGGTCCATCGTGCTGGCCAAAACCGTGCGCGAACTCAACGGCACCGCCTGCCTCACGCTCGACGACATCCCGCCCGACAAACAACAGATCGCCTGCACCCGATCCTTCGGCCGCCCGGTCACCGAACTCAATGACCTGCTCGAAGCCATCACCGAATTCGCCAGCCGCGCCGCAGAAAAGCTGCGCAAGCAAAACGGCCAGGCTGGCCAGCTCATGGCCTTCATCCGCACCAGCCCCTGTCGCAAGCAGGACAAACAACACAGCGCCTACCGCACCATCCCCCTGCCCTCACCCACCAGCGACAGCGCGCACCTGACCGAATTCGCCTGTGCCATCGTGCGGCACATCTACAAGCCTGGCCACAAATACGCCAAGGCCGGCATCATGCTGATGGACCTGCAATCGGCCAGCACCGAACAACTGAGCCTGAACCTGGGAGGCGAAGAACCCGAAAACCGCACCCGCCTGATGCAAGCCCTGGACAGTATCAACCAACGCTTCGGCCGCGGCACCCTGCACCTGGCCAGCGCGGGCACAGCGGGCAAGCACAGGACGTGGGAGATGAAGCAAGAGCGCAAGACACCGGGCTACACAACGGATTGGGAAGGGTTGCTGGTGGCAACGTAATGGCAGGCGTCAACCATTTTTTAAACACTGTTGAAACAACATCGCGTGAATCCTAACCATGAATCATGCTGTGGCCAGCATGGGCCTGTGTCGACCTTGACCGATCCAATAGCAGTCGCACGACAGGTTTTCCAAACCTTCGCGATCCAATACGGTGATGTGGCCGCGGCTGACCTCTACAAAACCCGCATCCAGCAGACGACCGATCGCAAGCGTCACGCCCTCGCGGCGAAACGCCAGCAGATCGGAAATCTCACGGTGTGTGATTTGGATATGTGGCGTCAAGGTCCTGTCGAGAGTGACCAGCAGCCAGCGAATCAGCTGCTGGTCCACGGAATGTTTCTTGCCGCAGTAGATGCTTTGCGTCTTGCGCTTGAGCATGAGCTGCACCCCCTGATTGACGTGTTGGACATACACGGGGCAACGGGGAATCACACGCCGCATGTCAGCAACCGAGATCCGGTAGGCCAATCCTGAATTCCTGACGGTGGCGCGGTAAAAACTCGGCTGGCCTGACGTCCCCACCCCCACAAAGCAGGCGTTGCCCATCATGTAGGTCTCCACACAGCCACCGTCGGGCTGATCCACGATCATCGAGACCAGTGCGCCGACAGGAAAGTAAAGCTGGGTAACCGTGTCACCGGCGTGGAAAAGAGTCTGGCCCTTTTGCAACGAAACAAGGTGCATGCGTTCAGTAATGATGCGGTATTCGTCCTCAGGCAGCGACGCAAGCAAGTCATTGATTTGGGGGCTCATGCTTTCACAGATTTACGGGAAAACCCGCGATGTTTGATGAAACTCTCAAAAATAGCAACATATTGAACATGTACTTTGTACATGTTGTTTAGATAGGCAATTTCATCAATTCCACATAGTCTTTCGCTCACAAAAAAAGAGCGATGACGACAAGATCCAACAACAGTGAGCAACTCCTCCCGGCCACAGAAAACGCCCTGAAGGTCCGGTTTTGGGAGAAAGCCAATCTCCCAATCGAGCAAAGCGCGCTGGCACTGGATCTGTTCCTGGTGATCGCCTACAACACCCTGCGCGGTCAACCCCTGACCCTCAAGTTGCTGTTTCACAGCATCGATTTCAGCGAAGCGGGCATCCGCAAACACCTGCGGCGCATGCTCACCGAGGGCTGGTGTGTGCTGGAAGGCAACGAGCGCGACAAACGCCTTCGCCATGTGGTGGCCCAGCCCAAGATGCTCAACGCCCTGGCCGACTACATCGACGTGCTCAAAGACGCCTTCGGCACCCCTACCCTGGCCGACTGAGCCAGCAGCTTGGATCCAGTCTTGCTGGCGCAGGCTATTTCGGCCAGGCCTGCTGCAGCATCAGCGCATCGGCAGCGTGTCCATCAGCCTGGCCTGCCACTTCTCGATAAGCTGCCTGGCACTCGTCGAGTACGGCTGAGATGGTGCTGGCGTACTGAGAGCAGGCGCCGGGGGCATCTGCAAGGGCGCGCTCGCGCTGGGTGCCAAGGGTGGCGCTGAACAACCGGCCAGCAGCATCGGCAGAGCGTTGAGCGCTTTGCGCCAGCGCACGGCTTTGTTGGGCTTGGGATTGCGCATGGCTTAACTCCGTCATCCAGTTCATCTCTCGCGTGTGCAACGCCTGGGCTTGTTGGTGGGCCCGCTGCTGGCACAGTGCGCGCTCGCGCTCGGCGCCAATGTTTTGCTGGTGCACGTTGTAGCGGTACCCCAGCCAGATCCCCAGCAAGGCGGCCGCCAATGGCAAGCCCACATGGCGCAGCCAGTTACCGGTCCAGAACCAATCAATCATCGAAGAGGTCCGCTTCTCGCCGGCGGCGAACCACGAGGCCATCCATCACGCGTCCGGCGCTGTAGACCCAGCGCTTGAACTCGGCATTGGCGCCTTGGTAGTCGCCCAGGTTCAGGCGCTGCAGCAATGTGGATCGCGCCAGGTTCAAGGGGCCCAGGTTGAAGGTGAAATCTACCAGGGCATTGAACTGGCCCTGGGTCAGGGGGACGGTGACCAAACGCTTGACGGCGCGCGAAGCGCTGGCAATGTCTTCCATCAACCACTCCTCGGCCTGGCGCCGCCCGATCTCCAGGCCCTCATTCACTTCGGGCCCGGTGTGGCCGTAGCCAATGGTCCATGGCGCGCCATGGCTGCCCGGGTCGGGGTAGGCCTTCAGACGCAAGCCCTCGGACAGGCGCACCAGGTCGATGCCCTGCAGGTCCACGCTGAGTTTGTCGTTGACCGATTTCACGGGGACTGCACCGGTTCGGTGTCCTTTTTCATGAGCAAGGCCGCGCCGTGCGTGGAGCACAGGATGCCTATGGCCTGGGCGAACTGCATCAGATCCACCACTCCCGTCTGCACCGCGTTCCAGGCCGCCCCCACGATGGTGGCCAGCGTGGTGATCAGCCAGGACCAGCGCGCCAGGTCATGCGTGCAGTTGTCCTTGCCCGTGACCATTTGCCGGATCAGGTTCATAGCGGCTTGCCCCCGTGACCTGCGCCGTAGATGGCCGCCCAGATCGCGGCCAGGGCCCCGGCAATGGTGGCCACCCACTTGGCCACCGTACCCAGCACGCCAATGACGCGAAGCCCCGTCTTGGCCAGATCAAAAGCGTCCTTCATTTCCCGAGTGATGGCCATGTTTTCGGCAATCACCGTGGCCGTGGCCAGGCTCGCCTTCTGGTTCTCCAGGATCATCTGCTCGATGGCATCCATGCGCTCGATGCCCTTGGCAAAGCGCTCATTGACCAAAGCCTGGAACGCTCGGAACTCTTCTGGATTCATGGCACGCCTCCTAGGGATGGATCGATTTTAGCTATCATTTTGCTAGCCTATCAAGTCAAAACTGGGTGACCAGCAAATTCAGGGTGATATCCGACAGCGTGGAATCCTGGGGAATGGCTGCGGTCACGGAGAAGACATCACCCACCTCGAAGGTGGTGGCGGTGGTGCTGAAACTGGTGCTGCCGTTGCTCTGTATCACCAACTGACCGATGGACGTGCCGTTTTTGGCCAAGGTCCAAGTGGTGGAAGCGGCCGTTGGCAGGGTGCCCACCAGAACCTTGCTGCCCGCAAAGTTCGCCAACGCCTGGCAGCGCGCGTTGATCACGGCGCTGACCACCTTGGCCCCGGCTGCCGGTTTGCCCCCGATGAAGTACGACAGGTAGGTGCTTTGCTGTGAGCCCAGGCCGGTGAGCACGTAGGTGCTGGCAGACACCTGATCGAGCGTCTGCTCGGACTGGCCGTAGATGTTGAAACTGGTGAGCTTGATGAAGAACTGCTGGCCGATGTAGGCACTGCTGGGCAGGGTGTACTTGAGGCAAACGTTGTTGAGCAGCGCAAAGCTGGCCCCTTGGACGTGGGCACTGGTGGTGCTGCCGAACTGGCCGCGGTACAGCCCCGTGAGGTCATACACCCCAGCGGCCACCAGCGTGGCGGTGGTGTAACTCAGGTACTCGCCACCGACGTAGCACAGCGAGCGTCCAGCCTGGGCGTCGATGGCCGAGACCGAGATCAACTGCGCACCCTCATGCAGGTTGACGCGCAACGTGTTCACGTTGTCCGGGTTGGTGCCGCTGTAGGCCGGCAGAGCACTGGCGGTGGCGCCATAGACACAGCCCAGCGGGATGCGCCCCATCGTCTGGTAGCTGTTGCCGTCAAGCGAAATCCAGACCCTGGCCCCGCCCCAGGTGCTGGCATTGCCATTGGAGAAAAACCAGACCTGGGGTGCGGCCCCGTTGAGCAAGGTGGCGTTGGGCTCGAAGATCAGGGGCACATCGGACATGCCCGGCGCAACGAAGCTGTTGCCGGTGTAGCCCTGGTTGGTCTGGGTGGGGTACTCGGGCGCCCACTGGGCGCCCTCCATGAACTCCTCGGCCGTGACCTGCAGCGTGCCATCGTCGTTTTCCACGATCTCCATGATGCGCACCGGGTACTGCAGCAGCCCCAGGTCCGCCTGCGTGAGGGAGACGATGTCCATCGGTTCGAGCAGCACGTACTCCCAGGACAGGCTGAACTGGAAGGTGTTGCGCACGTAGTGCAGGCGGTTTTTCATCAATTCCACACAGCGCATGCCCGCGCTGGGGTTGGAGATGAAGGGGGCGGTGCGCAAATCGGCCGAACGCAGCCCCAGGTCCTCGATGCTGGCCTGGTCCTTGGACTCCACCACCGCGGCGTTGAAGTTGTTGTCCTTGTCCACCACCTGCAGCCGGATGTGGTTGTAGCAGTCGTAGGGATCGCGGCGGCTGATCTCGACGGGCTCGGCACTGCCCCCAGTCAGGAAGTCTTCGTCGGTAAGGTGGTAACGGATGGTGTTTTGCGGGGTGTAGGTCACCCCGTTTTGCACCAGCAGCTGATCGCCGAAGGGAACGAACTTGAGGACATCGCCAGACCACACCGCGGCGGTGTTGGTCACCTCCAGCCAGTCGGCGATCCACTCGCGCGCCGCCCTCGCCCGCGCCAGCGTGTCGGAAAACCCGATGCCGTTGGCGCCGCAGTAGTTGGCGTAGCAGTTGGGCAGCACGAACAGGGAGTCGTGGTCCAGCATCGGGAAGTTCGCCCCGTACTGGGTGTTGGTGCAAAAGTCCCAGATCACCTGCGCCGGGCCCGCATCGTCTGGCCCGACCGCGGCCGTGCCTCCCAGGTGCCCGAGCACCTCGAACCACAACTGCGGGGTGTAGTTGGAAGTGCCCAGGTCAAAGGCGCTGTGGCACAGGTAGGCGATCTGGCTGTAGGAGAGCGCTGCCTCGGGGTACTCGGTGGCGGTGAAGCCCCAAGGGGCCTGACCGGTATCGCCCTCGTACAGCAACAGGCCCAGATCGGCGTAACTGGTGATGCCCTGGTTCTTCCAGACCTTTTGGCCAAGGCCCAGCACCCCCTCGCCCAGACCAAAAATGATGCCAGTGGTGTAGGTGTAACTCACGGAAGTGACCGAGCCACCGCCCTTGCCGCCCACCGTGCTTTCATGGCGAATGGCCTTGAAGTTGTCGTACCAGAGCAGGTTGGCCGCGGTCTTCACACGTCCATAAATGATGGGGATTGGCAACCCCTGGGTGGCCGACTGGATCTGCAGCGTGCCGTACCGTGTGGGCTCAGGGGGCTGCGATCCCCCGCCAAAGAGCAAGCCGCTCATGCAACACCCCCCTGCCAGGCCGTGAAGTACTTCTTCTCACGATGGACAAACGGATCCTTGTGCAGATCGGCGTAGGTCACCACCTTGTCCACCGCGTAGGCGTGGATCACCCGCGGGTAATCGATCACTATGGCCGAATGGCTGTAGGTGCGCCCGAATTTGGTGAGCACCAGATCGCCGGGAAGGACCTCTTCCTTCGAAATCTCGCGCACATAGGGCATCACCGTCTCCAGGTACCGCTCGCTGTCCCGATGCAAGTGCCAGTCCTGCGGATAGGGACGTGGATCCAGACGGGCGTCGGTGACCCCCACAACGGCATACACCCGCACCAGGATCATGGCGCAGTCCACACCTACCCCTTTGACATCGCCGTGGTGGTGGTACGGCGTGCGCAGCCAGCTTCTGGCTTCTCGCACGATTGCGTCTCTGAAGTCTTGCTCGGTCATTTACAACCCCAATTCGCTGGACGGGATGAATGGCATGGACGTGTTGCGACTGGTGTTGCCAAAGCGGTTCTGGCAGGTATGCAGGGTCTTGTCGCAACCCCAACTGGCGGCAAAGGTGTCCCCGATCTGCGGCGCATGCGGCAGCGGGTAGGACAGCACAAAGCTCAGGCCGGTGCTGTTCTTGATGGTGCGGCGCTGGCCCGCATTGGCTCCGCTCGTGAAGAGGATCGTGCCCTGCCAGTAGTTGCCGGAAGTGGCACTGGCCCAATAGACCAAGGAGGGCGTGGATGCGGCGTCCACCACCCCGTCGTGGGTGAAGCTGGACTTGGTCAGGCCACAGTTGGTGTCATAGAGGGTGTGCACACAGGCGCTTTGCCACTGGCGACGGGGCATCTGCAGGTCCAGCAGCGCCATGTTGGATTTGACCGAGATCTCGGCCTGCAGCCGGGTGATCGCGCGGATGGAGGAGACGTAGCCCGTGAACAGCGTCACCTCCCCCACTACCTCGCCCCAGACTTCCATGTAGGCCCGCGCGCGCCGGATCTTGGCCCCATCGAGCGATCCGCTGCGCACCGCGTCCAGGAACGGCAGGCCATCGAGCAGATGGGTTCGCTGCGCGGCAATCACCACCGTCTGCTCGTCCGCGTCCATGCCCGCCGTGATGCGGTAGCGCAGGCCGGAGATCTGGACGCCGTAGGGGTTGTAGGTGATGCCCTGCGAGGTCACCACCCGGTCGGCCGTGGTCAGATGAAGCACATTGGTGCTCAGTTGCGTGATCGTGAACAGGTCTGCGCATATGAACTGGCGTTTGCTTTGCAGCAACTCCTGCAGGGCGGGACTGGCAGTTTTCATGGCTTGACGGACTGGATGGAGAGTTTCTGCAACTGCCACAGATCGAACATGAAGTTGTCGTAGTCCTGGCTGTCCTCGGCAAAACGCACCCGGTAGTACCAGGTGAAGTCGATCCAGACGCGGGTGCCCACCGCAGGCGGCGTCGCAAAGACGATCTGGTTGGGGCTCACGAACGTCCAGCCCGTGGTCTGGGGCTGGGCCAGCGTGGCGCCTGGCGCCTGAAACCGGATGGCCAGCGAATTGCTGTCCACATACCCACAGGGTTCGGTGAAGCCGCCATAGGTTTTGGTCAGGGTGAATTTGGTGGTGGCCCCGTCCCCCACCGCCAGCAGATGGTCCTGCATGAGGTTTTCTTCACTGGGGTCGCGGTACAGGAAGGTGTCAAAGCTCCCCGCGCGCGCCAGAAAGAAGCCCATGAGTTGCTGCAACTCGGTGTGGGCATCGGCGCGCAGGAACTCGTACTTCATCTCCCACTCCCAGATCGGGTAGGCGTAGTTGGAGACGCGCACCTCGCGTCCGGAGACGTGGCTGGCGATGGCGGTGTTGAATTTGGGTCGTTTTTTGACGTGCCAGGCCAGGCCGGGCAGCGTCGGCAAGAGGTGATCGCTCACGGGTTGCAACTCCTGGGTCAAGGGGGAAGGTTCGTCCAAGCCGTACATCACCTGCAGTACCACTTGGCGAGCGAGCACCGCGGCAGGCCTCTCCACTAGCCAAGTCGAGGCCAGTTGTCGGGCTGCGGTGCTGGCAGGGCGCGCCATCAGCGCCTCGCTGATCACCTGCGCGCTTTGGTGTGCGCCGGGCACAGCCGGCTCATACAGCACGCTCAGGCAGGTCTGGCTGGTGCGGATGCCGCCTGACTCCACCAGCAGAGCTGCGCTCATGCGCGATGCGCAGGCATGGCCGCCACCGCCCAGCAGGGCTTGCAGGTTGACCTGTGAGTACATGCGGGCCTCAGCTCATGGTCTTGTAGCCAATTTGCGCCGCATTGGCCTCCGCCACGGTCCACGGACTGCCGGTGTCGGGGTTGACCGCCCAGACGGTCGACTTGTAGGTGAAAGTCGCTCCCAGGTTGTAGGTCGTCCCCACCGCTTCGGTGTTGCCGGACTTGATCAGGTTGGCCACCGTGCGGGGGTTGGCATCGTCCTTGGCGTACATGCCCGTGACCTGCACCGCGTAGACGGAAGAGTCGGTGGCCAGGTTGCCGTCCGTCGTGAACAGATCCTTGAGCCCCACCCCGCCGGCCATGTTGTAAGTCGTGGCCCCATCGCCCGAGGTCTCCTGCACCGCCCCGTGGTTGGGGGTCGGCGTGAAGGTCAGGTTGTAGAGCACGAAGTAAGACACCGAACTGAGGCTGGTGGCACCGGTGTACGGAAATGTGGCCGGCACACTTGGATACGTACTGGCGCTGTAGCACCAGGCTGGCACCCCGCCCGAGATGGCCAAAGTGTCGTAACGGATGTCAAAGCTGGTGTTGGCAATGAAGCCGATGAAGTACTTCTTGCCCTTTTGCAAGGTGACACCAGCGGGGAACGTCAGTGTGATCAGCCCCGCTGTGAAGGCCCCGTATTCGTTGCCCAAGGCCAGCAAGGCCCCGGGCTGATTGGGGACGTTGGGGTCCTCGCCATAGATCACCGGACGGCACTTGATGTCGGCCAGGTTGTTGTTGCACATCACACCAAAAGAGTTGATCGTGCAGTCGCGCTTGGCAGCGATGAAACCGTTGCCCATCGAAACATACCGGTTGTTCATCACGTACTTGTCCGTCTGCCAGCGTCCCAGATAGACACGGTTGGCCACCGCCGTCATGTAGTACGAGGAAGTGGAGGTCTGTGGGTTGGGATCGACCGCATAGGCCCCGGAAGACGTGAATTGGCTCACCACATCGGCTTTGGGCCACATGGTGAAGACCCGCTTTTCACCCAACAGGGTATTCATGGGGTAAGCACCGGGGCCGATGCTGGCATCACACACGTACAGGTCATCTACCGCAGCGGCCAGACCAGAAAACACGAGCACGTTCATTTGGGTTTGTGCGGTCAGGCTGGTGCTCAGGTTGAACACGCTGGCCACCACCTCATTGTTCACGCGCGCCACCAAGGCACCGTCATTGCTGCCCAGCTTCAGGCGGATTTCAAAGTACATCCAGGTGTTGAGGGTGAAGGCGCTGGGTACGCTGGCGGCCACGGTGGTGTAACTGCTGGTCGCAGCGTTGTAGAGCTGCAGCGTGATGGCCAGTGAAGCTGGATCAAAGACCACCCGGGCGATGATGTTGCTGCCGTTGCGCAGGGAGATCTGGCGGGTGTAAAGGGTGCTGTTGATGGAGTAAATCTTGAGGGCCATCCCGACAAAAACTTCGGAGAGGTTCGTGCCCAGACTCAGGGTGTTGAGGCTGTTGTACTGGCCCAGGACCAACGCAGTTCCATTGAAGCGGCCCTGAATGAACATCGGCAGGGAGCCTTCGGTATCTGTGAAACAACTCACATCGAGCAAGCTCCAGCCCGCCGTCGACATGTCGCTGGTGCCGGTGTAGTGATCAAAGCCCTCGCACAGGATCAAGGCCATGGTTCATCTCCCGAATTTCATGCTGTTGCTCAGCTGTGTGCCGTTGCGGCTGGCCGCGCGGATGGACTCCATCAGCGAGACCTTGTGCTGGTTGAAAAAGCGCCGCACGCTGTCGCCGTCCAGCGCCTGTACATGAAAGTGCACGTCCTTGACACCTGCGCTGCCCCCACCCTCTCCGCTGGCCAGGCCGCGTACGGCGTCCGCCTGCGCCGCGGGCAGCACCATCTCGCGCTCATGCAACTGGGTCAGGGGGTTCACGCCAGAGGGCACATCAAAGCCATCGCGCGCGCTGAACAGGCTCATGGCCCCCATCGCCATGGCCAGCGTGCCGGCATAGGCGCTCGCGGCCAAGGCCGGCCCGACAAAAGGGGTGGGCGCCACGGAAGCCGCCGCCCCGGTGGCCGCTTCGGCTGCATTGGCCCCCACCACGGTGGTCGCCTCGCCAATCTTGATGGACTTGACCAGCGCGCTGTTCATGATCTGGTTGACCACGAACTTGGCCAGCATGTTGGTGAAGGCGTCCAGCACGGCGGTGGCCATGCCGCGCATCAGCCCCGTGATGGTCATGGTGCCCTTCATGAAGTTCTGCAGCACGCCGGTCATGCCCGACTCCATGCCGTCCTTGAAGGACCGGGTGTACTTGGCGTTCTCCTGGGCGCTGCGCGCGCGGATGGCCTGCATCTCCTGCTGGTGCGCCAACTCCAGCGCCTGGATCTCCGACAGGAGCTTCTGGTAGGCCACGGGGTCCATGTCGTCGCCCATGGCCAAGAGCGTCGCCTTGCGCTCCATCAGGGCTTGGTACTTGATGGCGTTGCGCTCTTGCTCGAACTGCGCTTGCTGGGCCAGCAACTCGGCGTTGGTCATCAGGCCCAGCGAGACCTGCAACTGGGCATCGCGCTCGCGCGCACCCACCTCGGCCAGTTGCAAGTTCACCTGCATGGCACGTTGCTCATCGGCGATGGCTTTTTCCTGATCGGCCAGGGCCCGGCGAGCCATCACGACCTTCTTCTGGGCCTCGATGGCCTGGCGGCTGTCGGCGTCGTAGTGCCGTGCCACTTCGGCTGCCATGCGTTCGGCGATGGCCAGGCGCTCCTTCTGGTTGTAGCGCCAGCCCTCCAGTTCGTCGTTCATGCGGGCGATGCGGGTCTGGTACTGCTCCTTGAGGATGTCCAGTTCGGACTGCGCCTCCTTGCGCGAGAGCGCCAGCATTTCCTCCTTGGTCAGATCGCTGCGCGTCTGGATCTCGCCCCAGTAGTCCATCTCCTGCTGCTTGGACATCTCGCGCAGGTCGTTTTCCTTCTGGTAGGCCACCTTGCGGTCCATCAGGTCCACTTCCCACTGGCCCATGCGGCTTGGCGGGGTCTTGCCCTCACCGGATTCGCCCATGCTGCGCTGGCCACTGGCGGGCTTTTGCGCGGGGGTACTCTTGCCCGACCAGGCATCCTGGATACGTTGCCAGGCGCGCTGGCCCTGCCACACCATGTCCTCGGCCGCCTTGCTCCAGGTCTCCCGGATTTCCTGAAAGCGGGCGCTGGCGGCCGCTTTGGCTCCGGCGAAGTCGCCACCGGCCAGCTTGCTGAAGAACTCGTAGACCGCCATACCCGACAGGTACAGGGTGCGGGTGGTGGCCAGGCACACCGTCATCAGCTGCTCAAAGCCGGCCACCGCCAGGTTGAGCGCCGTGCCAAGCACCTTCATGGCCGTGCGCATGAACTCCACCCGTTGCGGGCCGGTGGTGGCGAACCACTCGCCCAGTTCCGTGAGGATGGGAATCAGCGCATCGCCAATGGTCTTCTTGATGGCCAGCATCACATCGCCCGCGTCGTTGAGCGCGGCCTTGTAACGCTTGTAAGCGTCCACGTTTTCCTGGCTGACGGTCAGGCCCAGGGCCTCCTGCTTCTGTCGCGCCTCCTCCAGCACCTGGGCGTTGAGCTTGAGCAGTTGCATGGCCTCCTGCGCGCCGCGGCCAAACAGGGCCTGAGCGGCGATGTTGCGGTCGGTGCCCTCCTTGAACTCACTGAGCACTTTGAGGCTGGAGGTCATGATCTCCTGCATGGGCGAGAGGTGGCCGTTGGCGTCCCGGGTCTGCACCCCCAGCGCGCGCAGGCCATCTTCGTTGGTGCGCAACTGGCGCGTGAGCATCGTTGATGCCCCGATGAAGGTCTCGCTGGAGACGTAGATGTCGCCCAGTGCAATGTTCAACCGCGCCGCCTCGTCCACCGTGATGCCCAGGGCGCGGCTGAGCTTGATGGCTTCGCCGGTGAACTTCTTGGTCTCGTCCACCGCTTCGCTGAAGAACTTGCCCCCCGCCAGCAAGGCCGTGAGCGCCACCAGGGGGGCCATGGCCAGCGTCATGGCCGCGCCCACCCGTTCAAAGGCCCCGGTCACCCCGCTGGCCATGCCCTGACTGGCGGCCGTGACCGCGCTGGTGTGCCCCTGCAGGGCGTTGGCCAGACCGGCAAAGGCGCCGTTCATGCGGTTGATGGCGCCTTCCACCGTCCCGGCCGCGCCCTCCATGCCGGATTTGAGTCCGGAGGTTTCGGCACCGAACTTGACTTCGACGTTGTTGCCCTCGCTCATCGGGCCACCTGTTCGAACTGGGCCATCAGCGTGGCCATGTCCTCTTCACTGTCAGAGCGCTGAGGCTTGGCCTTGGGGTACCCAAAGTAGGCCGCCACGAGCACGTGCAGAGGCGGAAACTGCTCGCAGTAACGGTTGAAGGCCTGCAGGCGGGGAATGTCGAATTGCTCACGGACCTGCTCGACGCTCATGCCCATGGTGATGGCCACATGCATGAACACCTCCGGCCAGGTCAACGCGTCGCCATCCCCGCCGAGGCTTCCCCCAGCGGGGTCCCGGCCAGTTCGGCTTCCTGCTGCTTGCGCTTGAGGCCGGAGACATCCATCACCGCCTCCATCACCTCGGCCATGTTGCCCAGGTCCAGCAAATCGTTGACCACCCGCTCCCGGGTGATCTCGGGGTAGTTGCGGTGCAGCGCCATGAGCGTGGCATCGACCACCAAGCCCACGCTCTGGGGGTCCAGCGCACCGGTGAAACCGACCAGGCGCTCTTGCAGCACCTCCACGGCGGCCAGGTTCAGCGGAGGCACCACCAGCTCGGTGCCGTCGGCAAAGACCTGGCGCACCCCTTTGAATTTGGGCAAATTGCTCATGAAGATTCCTTCGGGGCTCACTTGTCGGAGGTGGCGTAGGTCAGCACGTTGCCGGCGCTGTCGGCAAAACCCTCGAAGTCGAATTCGGGCATGGCGAAGTCGTCGAGCTTGGTGGCAAAGGTCAGCTTGGTGCTGATCGCATTGGGCAGCGTCCAGATCACGCTCTTGCCCTGAAACGGCGTGGCCAGGTCCACCCGGAACGATGGCGCATAGCCCATCAGCACGTTCTGCACGGTGGACTTTTGCGCGCTGGTGCTGGTGGCGGTGTACTGGTAGTTGATGAAGACCACCTTGCCAGAGTCGGCGGCGGCGAAGGTGTAGACCCCGGCGCTCACGCTGTACTGGCCCGAGGTGGGGGCCGAGGCCACCCGCGTCATGGGCAGGCCGTTGGCGTCGCGCACGCCCAGGTCCACGGACCAGGTGCCCGAGCCGGGGGCCGAAGGCGTCACGGTGTAGGGGGAGCTGGCCGGCACGGGGGTGCCCGCGGTGTCATAGACATCGGCAATCACCCCCGAGGTCAGGGTCTGGCCAAAGAACAGGTTGTTGAGCAGCGTGCCGTTGATCTGGGCGAATTTGGCCTTGCCCGTGACCTTGCCCTTGCCGCGGCCCACCGCCACGGGGAACTGATTTTGCCCATGCAGGGTCTTGTTCTCGAAAGAAACGTCCAGCGAGACGTCCTGCAGGGTGCCGAACTGGATCGGCGTGGGGGTGGCCAGCGGACTGCCCGCAGCATCGGTCTGCGCCGTGCCCCACAAGATGCCCGAGCCAAAAACGAATTGCGACATGGTCTTCTCCTTTAATTTGCAACCACCAACATGCGAAGCGGCACCACCGCGATGGACTGCAGCCCCAGCCAACCTTCATCGGTGTGAATCTCCCCCTCGATCCAGCAGTGCTCCACCAGACCGCCGAGGGTTTGTTTGAAAGCGGGGCCGGCCGGCGGGCGCAGCACCTCATCGAGTTCGTCCAGGATCTGGTTGACCGCCACGCTGGGCACGACCCCCGCGGTGTCGCGATGGGCGTAGATCCAGACCTTGGCATCCAGGTGGTACTTGGTGGGCAGGCCCGTCACCTGCTCGGCGGTCTGCGAGGTCACGGTCATGAACACCGCCGGTTGCAGGTTGGCGGGCACGTCCTCGTGGTGCGGCAAGATGCGCTCGCACTGCACCGGCGTGGGCATCTGCTGCAAGCGCTTGAAAAGCGCCTGGTAGCAGGTCTCCCGTTTCATGGAAGGTGTGGCCATGGCGTTCACTCCACACCTTTGGTGAAGGCCTGACGGACTTCGGCGCTGGCCGTGGTGGACAAGCGCTGCAGGATTTCGGGTGTCATCTCCTGCAACGAAGACTGCAGGAAGGAGCGCTTGCGCAGGTTGTAGGCCGGCACATAGACCCGCTTGGCAAAGACTTCGCCACCGCCTTGCACAAAGTGCAGGGCCCGCGCCTGCTGCACCTGCACCACATGGCCGGGCACACTGTGGCCGAGTTCATGCAGACGGCCATAAAAGACGTTGGTGCCCACCACCGCGGTGGTCGAGTGGCTGGTGCGCTGCATCTCCAGGTGAATGGAACGGCGCAGGCGGCCCGTTTGGACCTTGAGCACTTCCCCCGAGAGCTTTTGCTTGACGCGCGCACTGAGCTTGAGGCCCAGCGCCAGCACTTCACGGTCCAGCGCGCTGGTGAGCGCAGGGATCGCCTGGCGCAGCGCAAAGGGCAGGCGCTTGCCGCGGGAGACTTCGGCGCGGATCATGCCGGCACCACCCTGCGGTATTGGCTCAGCAAGGTGCGCACCGATTCGGGCATGTCCTTCAAGCTGTAGGCGGTGGTCTCCCCGGCAAGCCCCTTGCTGACCAGGCCCACACGATCTTTTTCTCGGTAACGCAGCGAGACCATCTCGATACAGGCCTGCGTGAGATCGGCCGGAGGCGCTTCATAGCCCGCCTGGTAGCTCACGCGCACATTGCCCCGACCGCGCGGGAACACCAGGCCGCGCAACACCAGACGGTTGTCGTCGTGCCAATAGCCAATGGCGCTGTCGCTGGCGGCAGCGGCAAAGACCGCCCCGTTGATGCGCAACTCCGTCACCGACACGATGGGGAAATTGCGCAGCACCAGGGTGTCGCTGCCGTTGCCGTCAAGCAAAGCGCTGTAGCTTTGCAACTCCAACGAGCGGTTGATCCAGGTCTGGATGAAACCGCTGGCGGCGTCGAGCATGCGGGCGAGCAAGGCGTCATCGGCCACACTGCCGATGGCCAGGTAGCCCTTGATCTGCTCAACGGTGGCCAGTTGCATCGCCATCACTTCTTGCCCTGGGCGCCAGTGGGTGCCGCGCTGGCGGGCGGCTGATCGAGCACGGGCAACTTGACCGTCTCGGGCACCACTTCAGAGGCCGCGGGCACTTTGTCCTGGGCCCCCTCTTCCTCGCCCTTGTCATCGGTGATCTCGCTGAAACCGTGCAGCAAAGCGCTGGCCACCGCCTTGTGCGGCACCTCCACGCGGCCACGCTTGACCTCGTACTCCTCGCCTTCGAAGGCAAAACAACTGGCGCCAGCAGGCGCTTTGAGCTTGGGCATGGGGACTCCTGATTGGGGGGTAATGGATTCGGTTGGGATGTGAAAGCACCCGGGCGCTCACCCGGATGCGATCAATTTGATAGCCTTTTTGGTCAAGCGTTGGCGATGTTGTTGATCACGCCCAGCGAGAACGGGGCGTAGCACTGCAGCACCCCGTCGGCATAGACGCCGTACTCGTACTTGCGTGACACCAGCGGCCACTCCAGTTGGTAGTAGTCCTGGCGCATCAGCATCTGCGTGACGTTGCTGACGTTGGAGAGCGGGTATGGCAGTTTCTCGGTGTAGAACAGGATGGTGCCGGCGGGCATGTTCGGATGCACGCGCAGCGCCACCTTGGTGCCCGTGACCTTGTTCAGGTACTCACCCACCACCAGGCCGGCGGAGATGGTGCCGGGGTTTTCTGCGCCGGTGGTCAGGCGCAGCAGGGGCGCGCCGCCGTTGGCCACGATCTTCTTGGTGATGTTCACCAGTTCCTGCGAGCTGACGTAGACCACCGTGGGCGAGAGGCGGAACTTGTTGTAGAAGTTCACGAAGGCCTGCTCGAAGTCGGCGATGCCGCCGGCGCCATCGGCCGTCAGGCCGCTGTTGCCGGTGGGCAGCGTGTTGATGTAGGCGTTGGAGCCAGGCTTGAAGGCCTGGTAAAGCAGGCCATCGAAGTCCAGCGCGGAGGTGGAGTGGTCGGCCGCGCCCAGGCTGGAGGCCAGTTGCGCCGTCGGGGCGGGCAGCGCCGTGAGGGTGGCGCTGTTGACGCTGGTGACGGCCACCAGTTTTTCGGCGCCGGCCGTGCCCAGGTACCAGGCGTAGCCGACGGCACCATTGGTGGGGGTGACGCTGGCGTTGATGGAGCCGGCCGAAGTGGCGCCCACCGTCACGCTCTGAGCGGCAGAGGGTTGGGCCGAGCCGCCACCGAAGCTGTCGGTGGAGCCGCCCGCGTTGGTGCGGGTGATCTGGCCGGGAACGCTGGCCGTGGCGGCCGAGAAGTACTGGCCACTGGAGCCGTTGTTCACGCCCACGACATCGATGTAGGCCTGCAGGCCCAGCGCCACCGCGATCAGCGAGTAGGTGCCGCCGGCGATGGTGCCACCGGTGGTCAGGCCCGTGGCCGCAGGCGTGGCCGTCTGGCCCATCGCCACACTGGTGTTGCCGCCCAGGATCAGGCGCTCTTCCTGGACCATCAGTGCGGCCAGGGATTGTTCCACCGCCAGCGCTTTCACGTCCTCGAAGTTTTTGGAGGCGTAGTTCGCCTCGAAGTTCACGCTGTTTTCCAGACCGAAGCCACGGAAGGCGGCGAAGTTCTCGGTCAGCGCGTGGTTGATCACGCCACCGCGGTTGCCTTCGCTGACACCGGCGCGCACGTTTTGCACGTTGATGTTGGTGATGGCCTTCCAGTTGGCCTGGATCGCATAGCCCCCGGGCACGCGGGCAATGGAGTTGCGCAGCGGGGTGTCCACCGGGTAGAGCTTCTTGGAAGGCGCCTCCAGGTTGTAGGCCTGCACACCCGTGGTGGCGGTGCCTGGTTGGACAAAGGACTTGATGAGCGGGTCCGGGCTGGACTGAGCGACTTTCATCAACTCCAGGGTTTCGGCGGTCAGATTGGCACCCATGTGGATCTCCTCAGAAGTAAGTGGGTCAGGTTGGTAACGGTTGATGAAATGGCATCCGCTCACCCTCAGCGGGCCGCGACACCGCCCTTGGCATGAAGCATCTTGATCAGCGAGGCCGCGTCATTGACCTGGCCGTGCGCATCGAGCACGGGAGGTACTCCGCGAGCACCAGCCCCCTCCGACAGAGCCCCTGCAGCCTCGCCTGCGTCCTGCAGGTCCTGGCTCTTGCTGATGGCCATGGCATTCAAGAGGGCCTTGCCGGGTGCAGGCATGGCTTTGATGCGGGTGAGTTCGCCCTGGAGTTGGGTGTTTTGCTGCGCCAGGCGTTGCACATGGCCCTGGACCAGCGCCACCTTCTCCAGCGCCAGCGCGGTCTGGGAAGCGAGCTTGGCCAACTCGCCACCCTGCTCGGCTTTGGCGGCGCTGCACTCCACGCCCAACTGGACTAGGCTGTCGTGCATCGCCTGCATCTTTTGCATGCTCACCCCGGAAAACCGGCGGCCGATCTTGCGCAAGGCGCCAGGGGCATCGGACAGCGCCAATGCCTGCGTGCGTTCGGCGTTGTCCTCCTGGATCTCGCTGGCGATGAATTCCTTGAGTGCATTGACGGCCGCCTGCAATGCATTGACCTGCTTGGCCGCCTCACTGCCCTCCTCGCCTTCGGTCAACTCCTCGCGCTCCTTTTGCAGCACATACTGGATGCTGCCCAGAGCTTGCAGAGCCTGGCCGGCGTCCCAGATCTCCTCGCCTGCAGCCTTCTCCAGCGCCTCTTGCGGTTCGTTGGCGTCCTCAGCCTCCTGGCCGTTGGTCGTCGCGACTGGCGCCACATCGGCTTTGGCCAGTGCCACCAGGCGTTGGGGCGTGATGGCGCCCTGATCGAGCAGTTGAGCCAACTCCGTGACGGCCGTTTCCTCGTCACTGGTCGTGGGCGCATCGGCCTTCCACAACGTGATCAGGGCTTCCGGGTTGGCCGGGCGGTCCACCAAGCTGATCTCGGTCAGGCGCAGGGCATTGATGACGTTGTCCACCTTCTCGATGGCTTTGCCACCGATGGAGAAACCCTTGTAGACCCCTGCCTTGACCTTGCTCCAGGCACTGTCATCGACCACGTGGGCGCTGATGAAGGTGCCCTTGTCGTCCATCTCCACCGACTTGGCCACGCCGACCGCGCTGGGCTGATGCATCTCGCGGATGTTGGCAAAGCGCATGTAGTCTTCCAGGGCCGCGGCCATCGCCTGCTTGGTCACAATCTCGCCCTGCACATCCAGCGCTTCGGTACTGGCGTAGCCATAGACCATGCGCTTTTCATCATCGACTTTGCAAATTTCGGCGTAGAAGTGTTTCATCGGTCTGATCCTTTACGCTATCTTTTTGATAGCTGTTTAGATGGGCGGATGATAGCAGTCTTGAGAGTCTGTAAGGAGATTTTTTAATGCTCGCTGTTGGCGAGCACACTTTGGGCTAGCAAGATGCGAGTTCAGAAGGCCGTGAGAATCACGATGCCATCGCCGCCGCGGCCACCCCTGGACTGGGTGCCCCCGGTGAACGTGCCTCCGCCACCACCACCGCCGCACCCGGTGGCCCCCGCCCCTCCGTTTCCGCCTGAGCCACCTTGTCCACCCCCTGAGGCCCCGCCGGTGCCGCCATAGAAATAAAACAGGCCTGGGACTTTGATGCCGTTGGAGCCATGACCCCCATTGGCCGTGGTCGTACCGCCGGCCAGGCCGCCACTGTGGACCGGGTAGACGGCGCCACTGCCGACAGTGTTGAAGGCTCCGCCAGCGTTCCCGGTGGAGGCGTTGTTGCCCAAGCCGCCGCCACCGGTGCCGCCGGTCAAAAAGATACCGGTGGTCGGCAGCGTCAGGGCACTGCCCGCACCGGAGGCTCCCCCAGCTACACCCGGCTGGCCGGCTGGCGAGAGGTTGGTGCTGGCCAGCGCAGGCGCGCCCAAGCCGGACAACAAGGCACTGCCCACGGCAATGCTGCTGGCCACCGCCCCCGCTGTGCCGGCGGTGGCGCCACTGCCAGCTCCTCCGCCTGTGCCCACACCACACATCACCAGGAGATGCTGGACCACGCTGCTGTCCGGGTGCACGGCGATGTAGGTGTACCCACCCAGTCCGCCAGCGCCGGCCACCCCACCGGCGCCCCCGTGACCGACCGAGATGTACAGGCGATCCGGCAACATCCACGCCGGCACCCACATCACGACGGACTGGCCTGAGGCCCCGCCTCCGCCGCCCGCCGCGGTGCTGACTGCGCCCACGGCTCCGGCTCCTCCACCACAGCCTCCCGAGACCGCCACGATGTGGACGAAGGAGACGCCGCGTGGCTTTTCCCAGGTTTGCCACTGCACGTTGGTGGCATACGCGGTGGGCGAGAACACCTGGACATCGGACTTCTGTGATGGGGGCAGATGAAAAAAGTCGTAGCCCATCAGTAATGCCCTCCCACAGCCGTGACGACCCAGCCCGCGGCCACCGTGGTGCCCAGCCCCACCACCACGTGGTAGCCCGGTGGCAGGGCTAGGTTCATGGGGTACTCCACCTCGGGCGTGGAGGTGCTGGCACTGACGGTGGTTGCAGGCAGGTTCGCTTCTCCAAAGAACATGTTCTGTGTGAGGTAGTCGGCCGGGTTGCCTTGTACCGGTGTGGCACTGGTGGCGGAAATCAGAACGCTGGTCATCTGGTAGCTGTTGCTGGCGCTCTCAAACACCAGCACCTGGCCACCCGTGACTGGCCCCACGAAGATCCGGTACTTCACCGCACCGACCACGGCGTTCCAGTCCCAGGTGATGGCGCTGCCGGCGCTGGTCACATAAACCGTGGTGGTTTCACTGGACAATGCGCTGCCCCCACCCCATTGGTCCACCGCCTGCACCTTGGCAAAGTAGTTGCCCACGGCCAGGCTGCCCGAGCCGGCATTAACGGTGCCCGTGGGCGTGCCGCTGACTGCAGACAGGGGGCTGGCCAGATTGAGCGTGCCCTGGTTGAGGTAGATGCGCGCCACGCTGGCAATGTTGGTGCCCAGCGCCTTGAAGCGCAGCTTTTGCAAAAAGCTGCCGTTGCCGGGATCCGCCTGAAACACCAGGTAGTTGAGGACGCCCTGGCCGGTGTAGTCGGCTGCGGCGGTGGTCAGGGTGACACCGCCCTGGACAGAGCCAACGCGGGTGAACATGGGGTTGGCATTGGCGCTCATGGCAGGTTGTATCCCAGTGAAGTGGCAATCAGATGTCCATAGGAAGGCGGCGTGGCGGCACCTTGCTGTGCGACATCGAGGACATCCCAGCAGTTGTCGGGACCGTTGAACACGCAGCGCACATACAGCGTGCCTCCGGCCTGTGTCACCGAAGGCAGGCTGACGCCCACCCCCCGAAAGCACCCCGCCCCGCTGCTGGCCCAACTCAGCGCACGGGAGGTCCCGTTGTCTTTGATGCGCAGCAGGTAGCTCTGCCCGTTTTGCGGCATGTTGGGATCGGCCAGCACTGCCAGGGAATTGGCCAGTGCCGTGATGTGGAACTGGTCATCCACGTTGGAGGTGGGTGTGAAGCTTGGCGACGGACTGGCGACCGAACCCACCCTGGGGGTGGAGATGTCCACCCAATAGCTGCCGTTGAAGCCCTGCCAGCGACCCGTCGCGGGCATGAAACGGAAGCTGGCGTATTCCCCGCTGGCCACCACCAGCAGGGCTCCCTGGCTGGCATGGACCCGGGTGACGATAGCGACCACCTGCACCGCGGCAAAAGAATCGGTGGGGATGCTGTTGACCAGCGCCCCGGTGGGGCTGACCCAGAGGCGGTCGCGCAACGACCAGGCGCTGGTGTCCAGGCCCTGCACCTCCCCTTGGACGACCACTGTGCCGCTGGCATCGGCGGCCACGTCCGCAGCAAGGACGCCCAGCACGGGCATGCGCGTGAGGTCGTTGGCATCCGCGGCCCCCACCAGGTAGGTGTACGGCGCAACCACCCCGGATTGGTAAACGGGCGTGCCTTTGGTGAGGACGCCACCGCTGGCATTGGTGATAGCCAGGACCAGCGCAGTGCTCGGCCCGCCCCCGCTCCCTGCACTGGCATTGACCCAGGCGTTGCCGTTCCAGCTGAGCGTTTGCCCCAACTGCGGCGAAGACAACGAGACATCGGCCAAGCCCGCCAGTTGACCTGCCCCGATCTGCACAACCGCCGTGCCGTTGTGCACATAGATCTTGCGGTCGGCCGTGTTGACGGCGATCTCGTTGGCCACGAGTTGCGATGTGGTCGGCACCTTGGAAGCAACCGCGGAGCGCTTGGGCAAGAGGGTGTTGCTCATGCGTCAGCGTCTCAAAAGGTGCCACCGTCGATGGTGGAAGCGTCGGAGAGCAAGGTACCCGACGTCGGCAAGGTGAGGTTCGTCGTGGCGGTGCTCACCAGCGTGATGCCGAATGCCCCGGAGGTGGTCAGAGCGCCGGCCAGGTTCACGTTGCCCCCCAGCGTGGTGGTGAAACTGCCGTTGTTGACGCCGGAGCCCCCATAGGATGGCGAGATCACGCTGGCCTGCCAGGTGCCGGTGCCCACCGTGCCCAGCGTGGTGATGGAGGTTTGTCCGGCATAGGTGCTGGCGATGTCCAGGCTGTCGGCGTTGACCGTGATGCGGTTGGCCGTGCCCACCACGTCCAGCGTGTTGCCGGTCTTGGTGAGACCGGCGCCCGCCGTGATCTGCCCCGCTCCGGAGAACTGTGCAAAGGCCAGCGTTGTGCCACTGGCGCCACCGATCACGATGGGGTTGTTGGTGGTGAGCACCCAACCCGAATCGGCGTTGCTCGCGCCCTCCTCCACGAACATGAAGGCGCCCGACGTGACCAGTGCATCGGCATCAAAGTCAGTGGCCCGGTCCCAGACCCCGTTGCTGCCCGTGCCCACGGTGCTCACGCTCCAGACACCGTTTTGCGCGGCATTGCTCTGGTCCTTGAGCAGCAGGCGGTCCCCGGCGGCCAGGTTCACGCCGTCCAGGACGTTGGGAGTGGCCGTCAATTGGCCACGCGCGCTGGCGCCGCCGGTGGCGGCATAGGTCGCACTCACGTTGGCGGCGCTGGCCAGTCGAACCGACTGCTTCACATCCAGGCCCGAGCGCGCAGCATCCACATAGGCCTTGGTGGCCGCGTCGCTGTCGGCCGTCGGCGTGGCCAGGTTGGTGAGCTTTTGGCTGTTGAACGAAACCGCCGCGGTGGGCGCCGCCATCTGGTCCAGGCGCGAGGTGCGCACCTGGGTGTCAAAGTCACTGAGCTTGGCGGCCGTGAGCGTGGGGATGTCGCCGGCCACCAGCGAGCGAAAGGTGGGCGTCCCCGCACTGCCGTTGGGCGCAGCGAACACGGTGTTGGCGCTCTGACTCGCCAGGGCGACGCTCAAGGTGCCGCTGGAGGTTATGGGGGAACCCGACACCGTGAACAGGCTGGGCAGGGACAACGCGACCGAAGTGACCGTCCCCACCCCCAGGCCGCTCAGGAAATTGGCCTTCGTGATGCGCTTGGTGCTGGCGCCGTCGTGCAGCGCCACGTAATCGGTGCTCGCCGCCACGGTGGCCGTGGCCAGGTTGCTCAGGTCCACACTGAGCGCGCGGTTGGCCGACAGGTCGCCCCCTCCGGCCAGGCCCGAATTGGCTACGGTGGACAGGCTGCGTGCCACCCCGACAAAGGCGCCTGGGCCCCCAATCGGGATCACGCTGGTGGCGCTGCCCCCTGCCCCACCCGTGCCGAAGCCGTAGTAGAGCGTGTTGTCCTGCTCGTTGTAGGCCAACTCGGCGTTGGCCAGGCTCGCGGGCGCGCCCGCAGCGCCCCCTGAGGCGCGACGTTTGATGCGAAGGGTGTTGGCCATTTCGCTCTCCTTTTAAAAATTGCCACCATCGGTGATGGTTTGTTGGGCGCTGTTGGTCCAGGTGCTGCTCTCGCTCAGCTGCAGCACATCGCCCGGTTGGGGGTTGCTGACCACCACGGGCAGGCCGCCGATGGCCGTTCCGCCTGGCGGACCCACCGGGCCGGGGATGCCTTGCACGCCCTGTGGACCAGAGGCCGCCAACTCCAGACGGGTGACGGCCGGCGCCATCGTGAGCGTGGGCCCGCCGTCCGCGATCTCCACGGTGTGCTGCAAAGGGCTGACCACCACGTCCATGGTCGCGCCCGTTCAGACCTGCCCGTCCACCAGCAACGCGCCTTCGAGCAAGCGCGTCACCTGGCCGCCCGGGCTGGTGAGGTCGAGTTGGTAGACGTACTGGCCAGGCGCCAGGCTGGCCGTGAGGCTGGCAGGCAAATCGATCATCACCACGCCCAAGGCGCCCTCGATCACGATCTGGCCGTTGGCGGTGCTCGCCTGCAGCACTGGCGCTTCGCCCTTGCTCACGGCTGCACGCAGTTGCGCCGCGTAGCCCGTCAGATCGATCAGCACACCGGCCGCATCGCGGTAAGTGAGCGCCAGGTTGAAGGAGGCGCCCTGCGCCAGCAGCAGCTTGTAGATCCCGGCACTCACGGCGAGTCCTTTATTTCTATCATTTTGCTAGCCTTAATGGACCAACTAAAACCCGGACGCGGTTTCATCGACCAAGTCCGTGAACAACACCGGTGCGATGTCGCAGCGGCAATTGGGGTGCTCGGGCGGGAACTGCGCGCCGCTGGGAAACTCCTCGTCCATCGGCAGGGGCGGGCTTTCGCCGTTCAACTGGCAGTCTTCGCTGACGCGGTCGTCGTTGGCGGTGATCCAGCGCTTGTAGACCTCCACCCCGTTCTGGTTGGCAGCCTGGTAAAGCGCAACGTTGCCCTGCACATCGGCCATGGCGGTCTCGGTGCGCGCGATCATGAGGGCGCGATCCGCACTGAAGGCACCGGACTCTTGGATGGCCTGCGCCAGTTGCTGGGTGCTCCAGCCCTCGTCAATGGCTTGCGTGACCTGCGTACGCAGCATGTCCTGCGTGGCCTGGCCGATCTGCCAGTCGGCACTGGAGATCTCCTGCAGTTGTCCATCCACCCAGCGCTTGCCCACCATCTCGGCGGCGCGGGTGCGGGCGTACTCGCTGGCGCGTTGGTTGGCCAGGTCCAGCGCCTGCGGCAAGCTGTCCGTGATCTGCAGTTGCACCGCGGCCTGCACCGCACCGTCAATGGCCAACGCCGCCAACAGATCGGCCACCTCCGGCACCATCACATCCCAGTCCAGGTCCAGGCTGGCCAGCACCGATTCCACGTCGTGGCGCGGCAAGTCCATCTTGGCGCGGACTTGTAAAGCGGTGGCCAATTGCCTGGCTGCACGCGGGGCCAGCACGGCAAAGCGCTTTTGCAACACCCGCTGCAACTGGTTGCGCACCTGGCGCACCTTCTGGCGGTTGCGCACGACCGGGCTCAGGGCGCGCGGCGCCGCCTTGGACAGTTTGTCCGTGGCCTGCGCATCGTCCGAGTTTTTGTCGGGTGGTCGGGCATGGGCAGGGGCGGGCCCCTTCCCAGCCGAAGTTGCATCGGGCTGTTGCGGCTCAGCCAGCGCCTGCAGGCCCAACTCCTCGCGCACCTCGTTGACCTGCTTGACCCCGGTGTTGACGTAGATCTGGTTGATCTGCGCCTGTTGCAAGGGGTCCGGGTCCTTGCTATCGACCCAGACCAGTTGCAAGTCCTTCCAGCCGAAATACTTCCAGACCACATAGTCCACCAGGCTCTTGACCCAGGCCATGATGGGCGCCAGGCCTTCTTCCTTGACCTGCTCGCTCAGACTCTGCGCAGTGGCTCGGTTTTGCTGGGCGATCAAAGCGTTAGGGCTGATGCCAAAGGCGTAGCAGATCACCCTGGCCAGCCACTCGTCGTACTGGTCCTTGAGCAGACCGTCCTTGGTGTTGACGGGGCTCACCCCGCTGGGCACGAACATGGTGCCGCGGCGCGCGCCTGTGTTGCCAGCGAGCACACTGTCCCACCAGGTCTTGAACTGCATCAACTGGTCCGGCGACCATTCCGGCGGCACCTGCAGGATCAAGTCGGGGGTGCTGCCTTCGCTGTAGTACTGCAGTTGCGACATTTGCCGGCGTAACGCGATGTTCACGGTCATCAGGATTTGCTCGACCGGGCTGTAGCCGTAGACGCGGTGGGTGCGCACGTTGCGAGGCTTGTAGATCAATTCGTCGCGGGAATAGTCCACGGCTGGCACACCCTTGATCACCTGTTGGTAGGCCACCTGGGGCGGCAGCGGCGTACGACCACTGCCATCGATCACCCGCTTGACGGTGGCGCCATCGAGCGGCTCCAGCGCGTACAGACCGCCCCCCAGGTTCAGGCGTGGGTAGACCGTGGGCGCATCCAGCACCAGCAGGTCCTCCAGCAGCATGCGCAGCCACTCCTCCCAACTGTGCTCCTGATCGGGAAAGCGAAAAAACTCCTGCAGTTGCGCGCAGCGCTGGTCCGCCTCCTTTTGCGGATCCTGTGGCTTGAATTCAAAGGCCAGTTTGCACACCAGGTCTTTGCGCGTCTCGATCACCAGGCGCAAGAGGTCCAGGTTGTCGGCCAGCGCGCGCAACTGGGCAAAGCTGACCGGTTCATAAGCGCGCGGCTGGATCTGGGTGTTGTAGCCGGCCGGGAAATCAAAGCGCCGGGCCAGTGCCGCCTCTTGCGCCGCCGGAGCGACCGGCTGCTGCGGGCCAAACCATTCCGGAGCCTGCGGGTCACGGCCGCTGACCATGTAACGCACGCCACGAACCACCCGGTCGATCAGGCCGGGCTCCAAAGGGGTACGGGTTGCTTGGTTCATGGCGCCATTATGCTATCAGTATGATAGCCTTTCTAGCCATAAAAATGACCAGGTTCACCCTGGTCGCTTGGCCTAGCCTGAGCAGACTAGTGGGCGGAATGGCTGGATTTGAGCAGCAAGCTGTAAATCTGGGATTTCAGATGGAGCTTGTGCTTTTTGAGTTCAGCGAGTTCTTCGGATCGCAGATGCGTAAGGTCCACATGCTCTTCAAGATTTGCAATCTGTTGATCGAGTGCATTGTGTTCGTCAAACAGGCGCTTGAAGTGCAGGTCAAAGGTTTTGAGCTGGCGGATCAGATCACGATACTCCGGAAACATTCGAGGTCATTCCTTTACTGTGTCAGCTTGCTCTGCCAGTTTGGTGGCGACTGCCTTTTTGCCCATTTTGCGCACAGCAGCAATCGCCTGCAGCTGGCTTGCCCGGGGCTTGCTCTTACCTGTTTCCCAGTGATACACGCTTTGCGCAGAGACACCGAGAAGTTTGGCCATTTCGGCGGCACTCAGGCTCAACTTTTTACGCAGTGCTGCAAACCCACCCACGCGAAAGCGCAGCCCCTTGCCGTCGCTGCTCTCGGACGCTGTCGCAACAACTGGGGCCCTGCCCTTAGACTGCCTCTTGAGCTGAGCCTCCAGGGCTGCCACTCGCTTCTTGAGCGCTGCGATATCACTGCGGTACTGGGTAGAGGTCTTTTTCAGGGCCAGGATCTCAGCACGGACCTCTTTCTTTGCAAGGCGGCTAATTTCCGATTTGAGTTGGTTGGCAAATGTAGACATATACGGCTCCGGGATTGAAGTGGATAGCTGCAAAAGAAAACGGCCCGAAGGCCGTATCTTTAGATCACTTCTTCTTGTTGACTGCAGCCTTGAAGCCTGCACCTGCCGAGAACTTGGGCACAGTGGCCGCTGCGATTTTCAGCTTCTCACCAGTGCGTGGGTTTTTGCCAATGCGAGAAGCACGCTTTACGGCCTTAAAAGTACCGAATCCGATCAACTGAACATCCTGCTTCTTTGCTACGGCTTTGACGACGGTGGACAACACTGCATCCAGCACACGGCCAGCAGCAGCTTTGGAAAGTTCCGTTTCTTTTACGATCGCTTCAATCAATTCACTCTTGTTCATTTAGATCTCCTTGATTTGTAAAAAATCATATTTTGGCAGAATGAATGGATCATTCATGAAACTACAATTTTTGATCAGCCGTGAAAGAATTGGGCCAACACAGATCAGTCGTTCAGAGCTTGAAAAGCAAGATCACAAGGAATTCATTCGCCATGAGTCAACATCCACAGTCTACACAATAAAAAAGCGACCCACGTGGGTCGCTTTTGCAGTTAAATACTTTGAAAAAATACTTAAAGAATTAAGATTTTTTTGTAATAGCCTGACGGGCTACAGCAGAAACACCAACACCGTCTAATTGATAATGTGCGTAAAGATGGGTTGGCGGCGCGATCAGGCTGTACTCGTCACGAATGCCATGGCGAATTAGTTTCTTTCCACACCCTTCGTCTGCCAGGACTTCTGCGACTGCAGCACCCAAGCCACCCAAAACATTGTGCTCCTCAACGGTCATGAGCAATTTGCTGGCGCTTGCAGCTTGTAGGACTGCGTCTCTGTCCAGGGGTTTGATCGTAGCCATGTCAATGACACCTACTGAAAACCCCTCCAGTCGAAGTGCATCAGCCGCCTCCAGGGCAGATTTCACAGCAAGACCACACGCAATGATGGTCAGGTCCTCGCCCAAGCTATGGATGATTGCTTTGCCAAATGTAAAGGGCGTATCACGCGTGTAGACATCCGGTTCACGTCCGCGACCGATACGGAAATAAATTGGTTCGGGCCAGTCTACTGAGGCTTTAAGTGCAGCAAACAGTTGTGGGCCATCTGCCGGAGAAACCACCGTCAGTCCGGCAATCGAGCGCATGGTGCCAATGTCCTCGGTGGCGTGATGTGAGGTACCGTAAAAGCCCAGAGAGATGCCAGTGTGGTGGCCAATCAACCGCACCGGCAGCTTGCTGTAGGCGACGTCCATTCGGATCTGCTCACAGCAAAGTAGGCCGAGGAAGGATGCGAAGGTCGCAACAAAAGGCATATGACCAGCAGTAGCCAACCCTGCAGCAGCCGTCACCATATTTTGTTCAGAGATACCGAACTGAACGTATCTGTCAGGAAATTGCTTGGCAAATTTATTAAGACCGTTGCTGTATTGAAGATCGGCTGAACCAGCAACTACGGGATGACCGGCCTCGGCAAGTTCGATCAGCGCATCAGAGAAATGGTTCAGTCCAGGGGTAATTGCATTTAGAGCACGGTACTGCCAGGAATCAGGATGCTGCGGTTGAGGAGCACGCTTGACAGCGGAGCGAGTGATGGTAGTGGTCATTTTTAGATCTCCTGAGAGGTGATTTCCTCGATGGCAAGCTTCGCGTCTTCGGGGGCAAGGTAACCAAGATGCCAACCTGGTTCTGTTTCCATGTAAGAAACTCCCTTGCCTTTCAATGTGCGAGCGATGACACAAGCAGGCTTCTTTCGGACACCGGCTTCTGATCGAAGTTTTCTGAGAAGTGCGGTAAGTTCTCGCAGGTTATGACCATCAACTTCATGAACTTCCCAGCCAAATGACTCCCACTTGGAGGACAACGACTCGATGCCAATGACGTCATCCACCTTGCCATCGAGTTGGTAACCGTTTCGGTCGATGATGGCAATGACATGACTCAGCTGCTGATGGGCTGCAAAAAGTGCCGCTTCCCACACTTGGCCCTCCTGCATCTCACCGTCACCGAGCAGGGCAAAAACACAAAAGTCCTTGCGCGAGAGACGGCCGCCAAGCGCCATGCCGCAGGCACCCGACAGCGCATGGCCGATAGAACCCGAACTGAAGTCAATACCAGGCACCTTGGTCATGTCAGGGTGGTCACCCAGCGGACTCCCAAGACGGGTGTAGCCGTTGAGCAGCTCGTGGCTGATGATCCCCAGGTCCGCCAGGATGGGGAACTGGCCCACCGCCGCGTGGCCTTTGCCCATCAGGAAGCGGTCTCGATCAGGCCAAGAGGGCTCACTCGGGCGAATACGCATGACGTCGTAGTAGAGCGCAGAGAAAATTTCAGCTGCTGAAAAAACAGACGTGTAGTGACCAACTTTCGCAATCTCAATGAGGCGAATAGTCTCAAGCCTTACAAACTGAGCCTTTTGACGCAACTTTTGAATTTCTTGATCACTGGGCTCAAAATTGATGAGAGACTGATCCGAGATATCCGGACTGTGCACTTCAGTGGACATACGATTTCCTTTGAAAATATGAATAATTATTTAAGAATCGGAACTTTCAAATCCCGAGATAGCTTGATCGGAGCTGTGGGTTATTCAGCAACTTGTCACCTGTGCCCTGCATAGCAATGACACCGTTTTCAATGACATACCCCCAGTCAGCCATACTCAACACAAGCTGAACGTTTTGCTCGATTACCAGAACGGCAAGTTCTTGGTTTTTGATTTTTTTGATACCTTCAAAAAGCCGAGTCACCATGATGGGTGCCAAACCTAACGAAGGTTCATCCAGTGCAAGTACTTTGGGCAGGGCCATCAAAGCTCTTCCAACTGCCACCATCTGTTGCTGACCGCCTGACATGGTTCCGGCTAACTGTTTTTGACGTTCTTCCAGGATAGGGAAAATCTCAAATACGTTTTTCAGAGTTTCACGTCGTTGGGCATGTGCCTTTGGCGTGGTAGCGCCGATAAGCAAATTCTCAAGGACAGTCATTTCTGGGAAGAGTTGTTTACCTTCAGGCGACTGCACAAACCCTTTTGCGACAACCTCGTGCGGCGGCAATCCTGATAGGCGCTCATCATTCAAAACGACTTCGCCACGAGTAGACTTAACCAACCCAGAGACGGTACGCAGAAAGGTGCTCTTCCCGGCACCATTAGCTCCAATCAGGGCAGTAATTGATCCCGGTGCCAATTCAAGTTCAATACCACGCAGAACCTGCTGCTCACCATATCCCGACCATAGGTCGTTGACTTTAAACATCGCTGCTGACATAGCCCTCTCCGAAATACGCAGCAAGCACTCGGGGGTCTTTGACCACATCCTGAGGTTTGCCATTAGCAATCAGTGCACCTTGATCCATCACAATGACTCGATCAGACAAGCCCATGATCACTTTCATGACGTGCTCAACGATCAGAACTGTGATGCCACGGTCTCTGACCTTTCGCACCAACGAAACCATTTCTTGAGCCTCACTGGGTGTTGCACCGGCAACCACCTCATCCATAAGCAAAAGTTTGGGTTGTGTTGCCAATGCCCTGCCCAATTCGACCTTACGCTTGTCAAATGCCGTCAGATCCGAGGCATCCATGTGTGCACGACCAGTCAATCCTAAAAATTCCAGTAGTTCCTCGGCAGATCTTTTGGCTTCGTGCGCAGACTTCTGACGCGCAAATGCCCCCACCATGACGTTTTCCAACGCCGACAAACCACCGAAGGGACGGGAAAGCTGGAACGTTCGCGCAATTCCAGCATGGCAAATATCATTGGGGGTGAATCCAGTGATGTCTTCGCCATTCAGTAAAACTCGCCCTTCATCCAGCCGATGAAAACCTGCAATCAGATTGAAGGCGGTCGTTTTTCCTGCGCCATTGGGTCCTAGCAGCCCCAGGATTTCTCCTTTGTGCAAGTCAAATGACACACTGTTTACAGCCTTCAATCCGCCAAACCGCTTGGATAGCTGTTCAACACGCAGAAGTGGTTGTCCGAAATTACTCATGGTCACTTCCTTTGTGCAGTTGACGCTTGAACCAGCGATCAATCGGTGCGATGAGTCCTTTGGGGAAGTAGAGAACTGCAACCATCAAAATGACCCCATAGATAACAAGATGCAATCCCAAGAACTGCCCCCCCAGATATGAACGTGCAAGTTCTGCAATCGGATGCAATATCAGTGCTCCAATGGTCGGGCCAAGCACCGTACCTTGTCCGCCAACAATGGCCATCAAAGCGACATCGATAGAAAATTCAATTCCCATATTTCGCTCAGGATTGATGTACCTGAAAAATTGGGCGAAGAATGCTCCACCAAGTCCAGTAATGAAGGCGCTAATAGCCAGTGCGATAAGAGAGCAACGAGTCGGATTAATGCCCAATGCCTCAGCCCCGTTTTGATCGCCGCGGATAGCCTTCAAGTAGTAGCCTAAGCGAGAGCGCTCCAGCAAAATCGTTGCCACCAGGGACAAAGTCAGCAACACAAGAGCGATATAGTAGTAGGGCAGCTTGCCGTCGAATTGGTAATCAAGCGCTCCCTTGTCGCTGGGCGGAACTATCAAGCCTTGCGCACCTTTGAGAGGTATTCCCAAAAAATCGTCTGTATTCTCAAGCCAGATTCGGACAATTTCTGCAAATGCAATTGTGGTCAATGTGAAATATGGACCTTTGAGCTTGAAAGTGGGATAACCGATAGCAAGCGACAGCAATGCTGCCGCTATGCCACCAAAGAGCATCCCCAGCCACGGCGAGAGTCCTGTGAGCGTAAACAGCAAGACTGTGACGTAGCCAGCCAATCCCGCAAAAACCGCATGTCCTAGTGAGAGTTGACCGACGTATCCACAAACGAAATTCCATGCCGTTGCCATAAATGCAAAGTACAGAATCATCGTCAGGGAGTGCAATAGATATGCTTCCTTGATCCAGATGGGCAGCAAAAATGAGACGATCAGGAATGGAATGCCAAGCAGTACTGTTGATGGTGACTGCATGGTTCTAGAAAGTTGAAACATGAATAGTCCCTTTGAGTTCAACGCCGTCCCATGATGCCGTTCGGCCGGAACAAGAGCACGATGATGAAAATACCGAAAGAGAACATTGCCGCTGATGTCGCTGTGACGAACTGAGACATGAATGACTCAAAAACACCAAGCAATATTCCACCAATGATTGATCCAGGTATCGATCCGATACCTCCCAGAACCACCACCAGGAATGACTTGACTCCGAACATCAGCCCAACAGTTGGCGTGATTGAGAGGAAAGGCACCATGAGCGCACCAAACAGCCCCAAAATTGCTGCGCCGATACCAAATGTCTGGTTGTAGACTCGATAAACATTTACACCTGACATGGCTGCTGCATCGCGGTTTTGGGAAGTCGCACGAATCTGACGACCGACATCGGTATATCGGAGCATCCACCAAAGCCCTGCAGCAACAAGCAATGCAGCACAGAATGCGATAAAGCGTGGGAGACTCAAGGGCAGGCCGAACAAATCAAACGTTCCTGATGCAAATTCCACTGACACTGATCGCACGTCAGGACCGTACGACATCAGCACCGTGTTATCCATCACCAGATACAGTCCAGTGGTGAGCAACAAAGCCCCCAGTGGCTCAACCACTAATGTCGATTCACGACGGATCAAGGGAGAAATGATGACCCCCTGGGTCAAGTATCCGATCACAAACATCAGTGGCATGGTTGCCAGCAAACTGATGTACGGGTGAAGCCCAAATACTGCCCAGAGGGTGTAACTTGCGTACATGGCAAGCATCAGGAATGAGCCATGGGCAAAGTTGATGACGCGCAACACGCCAAAAATAAGGCTTAGTCCCAGAGCAATACCACCGTATATGCCTCCCTGTAACAAGCCGTTGACGAGAGCGAAGAAAAAAATCAACGGATCCATGACTCAACTCCAATGCTTAATTAACGCGCGCTCCAGTCGGGCAGAGGCCACACAGGTTTTGTGCCGCTGACACGGTTCTCAGCGGGCCAGACCGTGCGCCGTTGACCGCCTTGGTTTTGCGTGATTGCACCGTGTGCGTGGATGTTTTGACCCTTGTCGTCAAAATTGATACGGCTGTATCCTGTGATCAAAGCAGTACCACTCGTAATGTTGGTAGCTGCCAAAGCAGATCGAATTCTTTCCCGATCACCAGAAGCAGCTCGCTCCAGCACGTCGCGCAAGATGTAGACGTTGGAGACGCCCTGTGCCCCATAAGCATTCAATGGGTATCCCAGTCTTTCTTGGAATTTCTTATTTGCATCAAGCGCTGCAGGATCCTTCGTTGCCTGCATGATGTCCACTTGGAAATCATCCTGTACAAACATGCCTTCAACAGCTCGCTGTGGCAGGGCTTTGTAGAAAGACGGATCTTCCGCACCACCACCTACGGAATGGATTCCGAAAGGCACATTGATGCGGTTTTCTGCAAACTGCCGGTTAAACAGAATATGGTCAGGTGTGTACGCCACAACGATCAGTGCATCAGGCCTTGAGGCACGTATCTTCAGAAGTTGAGCCGAGAAATCCGATTGGTTGGGCGGATAGGACTCGTCAAGCACCACACGGTAGCCACGCTCTGCTGCAAATTTTTTGATGTTGGCAGTGTGGGAGCGGCCCCAATCTGTACCTTCGTAGAACAGACCAATTGTTTGTGGTTTGCGGCCAGTTTCTTTGCTGAGCAAGTCAATGGCATCCATCTGCTCGCGGGCATCGTAAACAGCCTTGTTGTTCGGCCGGAATACATATTTGAAACCGCGTTCAGTGATTTCATCCTTCACCGAACCAGTCACAAGCCAAGGGGTCTTATAACGTTCAGCTAACTCCGTTGCGGGGAAGGTCACGGCACTGTTGTAAGCACCGACAACGACAGACACTTGTTCACGCGTAATCAAGCGTTCTGTTTCAGCAACACCGACGTCAGGCTTGGACTGGCTATCGCCAAAAACGGGTACCAGCTTTGCGCCACCGAGAGATTTGATACCGCCAGCCGCGTTGATTTGCTCAATCGCGATCTCAGCCCCTACTTTTGTCTGATTACCAATGGTGGCCGTGCCACCAGAAAGCGGCAGCACAAAGCCGATCTTGATTTCACGCGCTTGAGCGAATGCAGTCGATACGCCAAAAGCTGTGCATGCAAGCATGGCCAGCTTGAGCGCACTGCGCCGACGTGTGGAATGGTTAGTCATGAATGCGTCTCCGTCTAGGTTGAAGAGGTTATTTCGATTGCGAGCGCGTTTGACTGCACCACAATCTGAGGCATATGATATATCATACAGGATGCGTCAATATCAGGGTTTACCCGTGCCGACATCGTTTTCAACTGCCATCAAGGAACAAACATGAGTGCCTCAAACATTTCAACCAGTGCGATCCGAATCTTTGGAGCACCACTTCGCTATTTGCAGGGTCCAGGCGCCCTGGAACAGATTGGCCAAGAAGCTAAGTTGCTTGGAACACGCCCACTTTTGGTTGCCGATGAATTTGTCCGCAAGCTCATCGAGTCCGACCTGAAGACGTCATTTCAAGCCGAAGGCATGCAACTTCATTCTTTGGCGTTCAATGGAGAAGTCACAGCCAATGAAGTAGCACGCCTATCTGGTCTGGCTGCGCCGCTATCAGTCGATGTGGTGATTGCGGCAGGCGGAGGAAAGGGAATTGATATCGGTAAAGCTGTTGCTCGTTCGCTGAGCTGTCCGGTAATTACTGTGCCTACTGCTGCGTCAAACGATGCCCCTACAAGCAAAATTTTTGTTCTTTACGATGAGAACCACAGGCTTGCATCAGTAGAGCATCTAGCGCACAACCCCTCATCGGTGATTGTCGACACGCTGTTGATATCAAAAGCACCACTGAGTCTTCTTCGAGCAGGGATCGGGGATGCCCTGTCGAAAAAATTTGAAGTCGAGAGATGCGCAGCAGCTGGGGGCAAAAACATCTATGGTGGTTTAGGAACTCATGCAGCCTCCAGCCTGGCCGATTTCACCTACAGGCAACTGAGGACCCACGCCGAACCAGCATTAGCTGCAGTCGAGAGTGGAAGACATGACGAACATGTTGAAGCACTGGTCGAAGCAACTGTGCTGCTCAGCGGTTTGTGTTTTGAAAATGGCGGCTTGTCTATCTCGCACGCATTGACTCGCGGTCTGTCGGCAATACCTGGTACTAGCGTGGCCCTTCATGGCCTTCAAGTAGCCTATGGACTTTTGGTTCAATGGGTTCTAGAGAGCCGCCCTCAAAACGAATTCGATGAGTTACTGGGCTTTTATGAAAAGGTTGGTCTGCCACGCAATCTGCGAGAGCTGGGTCTGCGTGAGGTAGCGACTCGGGAACTTCTGCTCACTGCGGCAGAACTCACAATGTCAGCTCCTCACACTCGAAATTTTCCCTATGCTTTGACCTCGCACGATATTGCATCTGCAATGGCCAAGGTCGAAGGTATGAGTTTATTCAGTGACTGAGGCTCTGAATTGCAGGGCTGGCTTCAATTGGAAATTGGAGCCATGAGTATTGTCTTCTCCGCTTCAGTCCAAAGTCGCTTTTGGCCTGAAGCGTCGAAGCACATTACTGTCGTGGTGGACACTCTTGCACAAGTCCTGCCACTCGACTCACAAATTTCGGTGATGGAACGAAGGCTACTTTTTCCTATTTTTTCTATGCGCATTTTCACCTGAACTGTCGCGCCAAAGTTGATGGGAGCAAGATAGTCCACTGTCATGGACACCACAACCTGGGAGTACTGTCCCGATCCTGGCTCTGGCAAGCCAGCTTTGACCGCATGTTCGTTACGGACATCTTCGCACCAGCGCAAATAAGCAAGATGATTGACATGACCAAGCCGGTCTACATCTGACCACCGAACTGTTTCAGTGATTTGGTGGTGCCATGGACCAGAATCAACGACACCGTCGGATTTTGAGGAATCATCAAGCTGTTGCATTGTTCACCCTCAGAGACCCACACAAACGTATTTCAGTTCTGTGTAGTCATCCATACCGTAACTGGAACCTTCGCGCCCTAGACCTGATTGTTTAACTCCCCCAAAGGGTGCTTCTGCAGTTGAAATCAAACCAGTATTGAGACCTACCATGCCATATTCCAACCCTTCAGACACACGCCAAGACCTTGCCAAATCTTTCGTATAAGCGTACGAAGCAAGACCAAATTCAGTAGCATTTGCCATTTCCAAGACTTGCTCTTCCGTATCGAACGGAATCAATGCAGCTAAGGGACCAAAGGTCTCCTCTTCACACACCTTCATGTCATTTGTCACGTCGATCATCACCGTTGGAGCAAAGAAGTTACCGCCCAAAGCGGTACCTCCAGTAAGAATCTTGGCGCCATGACTGAGTGCATCTGTGATGTGCTCCTCAACTTTTTTTGCTGCGAACGTATCGATCAGCGGTCCAATCTGTACCCCGTTCTCCAATCCATTTCCAACTTTTAGTAAGCTGACTTTTTCGGCAAGCATTCTTGCAAACTGCTGATACACAGGCCTTTGCACATAAATGCGGTTAGCACAGACGCAGGTTTGTCCGTTGTTGCGGAATTTCGCGACCATTGCCCCTGCTACCGCTTGTTCAATATCAGCGTCTTCAAAGACTATGAACGGCGCATTGCCTCCGAGTTCGAGCGATACCTTTTTAATGGTCTCAGAACATTGACGCATCAGGGTCCGCCCCACCTCTGTTGAGCCTGTAAAACTCAACTTTCTCACTACCGGATTTGATGTCAGCTCTGCACCGATCGCGGAGGCCTTACCTGTGACGATGTTGATCACACCCGCTGGTATTCCTGCTCTCTCGGCCAATACCCCAACAGCGAGTGCCGAGTATGGTGTCTGCAGGGCGGGTTTGACGACCATCGTGCAGCCTGCAGCCAATGCAGGACCGAGCTTGCGAGTGAGCATCGCATTAGGGAAATTCCAAGGTGTGATTGCAGCGCATACACCGATCGGCTGCTTGAGAACCACAATCCGTTTGTCAGCTTGTGCAGCAGGAATCACATCACCGTTGTTTCTTCTGGCCTGCTCCGCAAACCATTCGATAAAGCTTGCACCATATGCCACTTCTCCCATGGCCTCTGTGAGCGGCTTACCCTGCTCAATTGTCATGATCTGAGCCAGGTCGGCTTGGGCCTCCATCATCAGCTCGTACCATTTTTTTAACTTATCGCTTCGTGCTTTCGCGCTCAGGGACGCCCATGGCTTGAGTGCTTTCTCGGCAGCCGCAATTGCCTGTTGCGTTTCACTTTGCCCCATGCAGGGCACGGTTCCAATGCATTCACCCGTTGCAGGGTTGGTTACCGAAACAGTCTGCCCATCCCCGGCAGTCACCCATGACCCGTCGATGAGGCAGCTTTGTTTGAAGAGTGAGGAATCTTTGAGTTTCATCTAAAAAACCTTGCATCAGTTGGCGTTTGTTGTATGATATATCATGTTTCCAACGAAATCAAGGAGCTTTGATGTCTTCAAATGAACAGAAAACCGCTGTGGTAACCGGTGGTGGTACTGGAATTGGTCTCGCCTGCGGCGTTCAGCTCGCGAATGCTGGATGGCGTGTGATTTGTGCTGGTCTTGACTCTGAAGCTTCACTACCCAAGGGCATCGAATTCCAAAAATTGGATGTAACGGATCCCGCCGGTATTCAAGAACTGTTTGACCGTTTGCCTCGGCTCGATGGCTTGATCAACGCAGCAGGCATCATCCTGCATGACCAAAAAGAACTCACGCCTGAGGGCTTCAATCGGGTCATCGATATCAACCTGAACGCCGTCAATCGCATCACCCTTGCTGCCCACCCCTCCCTCAAGCGTGCAAAGGGGGCCGTAGTGAACGTTGCCTCAATGTGGAGTTACTTTGGCTCTGCTCGCAATCCCGCCTACTCGGCAAGTAAAGGAGCTGTCTCATCGTTGACTCGATCACACGCCGTTGCATTCGCACCGGATGGCATTCGTGTCAATGCAATCGCTCCTGGTTGGATCGATACCAAGCTAGCTTCCGGCGCCATTCACAACCCTGAAAGAAGTACTGCCATTCTTGGCAGGATTCCTCTGGGTAAGTTTGGACAGCCTGAAGACGTGGCCAAAGTCGTGCGGTTTTTGCTCTCTGAGGAATCGGCTTATGTCACCGGCATAGTCATGCCTGTTGATGGTGGCTTTGGCATTGCCTAATTGAAAATGAAGATCTCTGGAACCACCAAAGTTATTCCAATACTGGCTTATCCAAGCGAGCATGTGAGGACGCCGTTTTTTTTCAACAAGCACTGCGTGGAGAATGCCATCGACGCAGTCATGGTTCCATGGAAAACGCATCCAGACGATTTATTCGCTGCATTTCAGTCCATAAGGTGCATTGAAAACATCTCTGGCGTTGTTGTCACAATTCCCCATAAGCAGAAGGTGGCAGAGATGTGCGACAGCCTTGAAGGCACAGCTGCCCTGATGGGGGTGTGTAACGTTATTAGAAAAGGCACTAATGGCAAACTGATCGGTCAAATGTTTGATGGCCTTGGTTTTATAACGGGCTTACGAAATGCCGGACACGCAGTTGAGGGTAAATCGGTGCTGCTGGCAGGTGCTGGGGGGGCCGCAACTGCTATCGCCTACGAGATGGCAACGCATGGCGTGAAGAAACTCGGGATCAGAAACCGAGCGGCAGGCAAGGCTGCTGAACTCGCCGGAGCGCTGACAAGGCAATTTCCTGACACGAAATTTGAGGTCAATCCATGCGACATGGAACAGTTTGATTTAGCCATCAACGGCACTTCTCTGGGTATGCATGAGGGTGATCCACTACCATTTGAACCATCACAACTCCGCCAAGACTGCCTAGTGGCCGAGGTGGTGATGCAACCGGATCACACGTCATTGTTGATAGAGGCTGAGCGCCTCGGCAGGCCAGTACACAAGGGCGTACACATGGTGACGGCGCAGATCCAACTACTTGCCCAGTACACGACATCTTGAGTCACAAAGTTGACAGCCGGGTACTCAATGACAAAAAATGATATATCATGCACAAAGCAACGAAGAGGTCAACATGTCTGGCTTGGCAAAAGTAGAAAAGCAAAATCTCTCCCAACGAGTCTATGTTGAGATCAGAAAAGCCTTGATGAATGGCCAGTATGCACCTGGCGACAGACTGCGAATTGCTGAACTCTCAGAGCTCCTGGGTACCAGCATCACTCCTGTTAGGGAGGCAATCTTCAGACTTGCGAGCGAACAAGCACTCGACGTAACTGCAGCCACATCAATTGTGGTGCCGCAGCTTGATCTGACCACGGTCAAAGAAATTGCTTTAATGCGTATCTTGCTGGAAGGTGCTGCTGCTGGTGAAGCGGCAAAAGTCGCTACCAGTGCTCAAATCAGGCAACTTGAAAAAATCCAAGAACAGTTTATCAAGTCCTCAGCAACAAGCCCAACAGAAGCAGCGAGACATAATCGGGATTTTCATTTTGAATTGATGAGTATCGGCAATTTGCCAAATCTTTTCGGGGTTGTTGAAACCCTGTGGGTGAGGATGGGTCCCCTGCTCAACACCTTTCATGCCCAAGTGCCTAAAAGAAATATTTTTAACAAAAAGCACCCACATTACAGAGTGCTTGAAGGCTTGAAGTCAAAAGACAGTGAAGTAGCCAAGATTGCGATTCAAGATGATATTCGGTGGGGCGAACGTGTCCTTGAAGAATGGATGAGTGGGCGCTCCGTAAGAGATATTTATGCATGAATGAGTCGTTTGTCACGACACGAAGAACTCAAATCTAACTACTCATTTAGGTGGCTTGAGCATTACCAGCCTCAATACAGTATCAACGTTGAACTGATGGCGCTTAGCTAAGGCTTCTGGAGTAGTGAAATTGAACCCAAACAACTCACCGCTGGTGAATCTGTTATTGAGATAATAAAATCCGATGGCCGCAATAGTGATACACAGTTGATAAGGATCGATTCCATCCCGAAAGACACCGCCTTTTTTCCCCCTATTCAATATATCCTGAACCGTTTCAACGTAAGCCTGTTGCAACTTCTTAAGATAAGAATTTCCGGAAATATGTCGGGCCTGATGTAGATTCTCACTATTAACTAAAGTAATAAATTCCGGGTTTTTGAGGTAGTAGTCCCAGGTGAAATCCACCAGCTTCTCAATTGCCTTTTCAGGGGGCAAAAGATCTAGCTTTAACTTCATTTCGCTCAACCGTATGGAAGAGTAGGCGTCTTCAATCACAGCTGCAAAGAGTTCCTCTTTGCTGCCGTAGTAGTGATAGATCATCCGTTTATTGGCACCCGCTTTTTCCGCGATATCGGCGATAGTTGCACCGGCCAACCCGGCTGAAGCAAACACCTCTCTGGCGGCTTTGAGGATTTCAGCTTTGGTGGCCTCGGGGTTACGCGGCCGGAACGGCATCTTTTTTGTCATCAGATGATTGTATGCAGTCATGGAGCGGCACCCCACTCTTCAGCAGACCGACTCCAGTCTCTCCTTACAGATCTTGAGAACCTGATCCGGGTCCTCTTTCCACCAATGATCGCGAGAGAAGATTTCAACCTCTACGGGGCCTGCATAGCCCAATGATTCGACAGAAGCTCTTATTCCAGGAATGTCGATGACGCCATCTCCCATCATCATCCTGTCCAAGAGCGGCTCTTGTGTATTGCGTCGCCAGTCACAGACATGAAAAGCCTGGATCAATTTCCCAGCTCTAACCAAAGACTTGCGTAAATCAGGATCCCACCAGACATGATAGACATCCAGGGCTATGCCAAGGCACTTACCTTCAGGATCCAGAGTTTGACACCAGTCGACAGCCTGGGACAAAGTGTTGAGCAAGCTCCTGTCAGCGGCATAAAAAGGATGCAAGGGTTCCAACAGAATCTTGACACCAGTCTGTTCAATCATTGGTATCAGATCTGCAAGCCCCTTGAGAATCTGTGCACGGCATTGATCAATGTCGTTGGACTGATCGCTCAGCCCTCCCACAACGGCCACATATGTGGAGGCACCTAGAGTGGCCGCGACTTCCAGCGCACGGCGATTGCTATCTATAGACTTTAATCTCTCGGCCTCAGAGCTTGCAGTCAAATAGGTAGTACGGCAATACGAGGACACCTGAAGACCCGCTGACCTGATTGCCGAAGCCGCCTGTGACGGCTTGTTTTCATCAATCTCCTGCCGCCACGGTGTGATTTTCGAAAATCCTGCTGCGGCAACGCGATCCGCGACAAGTCCGATAGGCTCTCTGAAACCAAGCGTAGCGGTGTTGATGCAACAGTCTTGAAAGTGTTCTTTCAGGTTTCTCATCCGCTTAAAACCTTGTCATCAATAGACCACCATCCACCCGAACCTCTTGCCCAACCGTATATGGCAATAAACCTGAGGCCATCGTCCGGATCACCCGAGCCACATCCTGTGGGAGACCCCAGCGCTGATCCAGCGTCATCCCTTGGGCAATCAGCTTGTCGTATTTCTCCTTCGAGGGAACAGTCATTTCAGTGAGAATCAAGCCGGGCTGCACCTCATAAACACCAACGCCATGCGGTGCCATTCGGATCGCAAACAATTTAGCAGCCATAGACAGGGCAGTCTTGGCCATACAGTATTCGCCCCGCTCCACTGTTGCGGCAACTGCGTTCGAAGAGGTAACAAAGACAATGCTTCGGTGACTATTCACAGAGGATTGAGCCACCATATACTTGGCTACGCATTGACTCAAGAAGAAGGTGCCTCTGGTGTTGACATCGAAGCATCGGTCATAGCTTTCTGGCGTCATTTCAAGCAAGTCTCCTCTTCGGAGGACCGATACCCCAGCGTTGTTCACCAGACAATCGATACGCCCGAATGCATCCAGCACCCTTTTAACAATCTGCTCATGATGCTCGATCAGCTTCAAGTCGAAGTCATAGCATTTGATTTCTCTACCCCGCGCAGCGATTTCTTCGGTCAGTCTTTGAAATCCGTTTTCATCATGCAATGAAAGCGCCGCGATATCAAATCCCTCCTCCGCAAGAGCAAGGGCCGTTTGAAATCCAATTCCGCTTGAAGCACCAGTTACGATTGCGACTTTTTTCATGATTATCCTTGCAGCAGTTTTCTTGCGATGATTACTCTTTGAATTTGATTTGTGCCTTCGTATATCTGAGTGATTTTTGCATCGCGATATAGACGCTCTACCTCGTAGCCACGGATATAGCCACTACCTCCGAAGATCTGTATCGCGTTCGATGTATGTGTTACCGCAGCATCACCAGCAAAGCACTTGGCCATTGATGCGGCGGCAGTACAGTCGACACCCGCATCCATCTTGATAGCGGCTGATCGTGTCAGAAGCCTTGCAGCTTCTACATCCTTTGCCATATCAGCCAGTATGAACTGAATGCCTTGAAATTCTGAGATTGATTGATTGAATTGCTTTCGAATCTTGGCCTGTTCAATCGAGGCTTCAAGTCCTGCCTGAATGATCCCCACGGCAAGTGCAGCAATGCCAATGCGGCCTTTTTCCAGAACACTCATCATCATGTGAAAGCCACGCCCCTCCTCCCCGAGCAAGGCATCTTCAGGGACAAAAACCTGATCAAAGTGAAGCTCTCCCACTTGCGACGACCGCTGTCCCAGCTTGTGCTCCTTGGGCCCACGGCTTACACCCTTGGCATGAAGATCAACGATCAAGATACTCATTCCCCTCTTCCCAGCCTCTGGATCTGTTCTCGCCAAGACGAAGCCCACATCAGCTACGGGAGCGTTGTGTATCCAAAGTTTGCTCCCTGAAAGTAACCACCCGCCACTTGTTCTCCTAGCGGTAGTTTTCAACCCCGAGACGTCAGAGCCAGCTCCTGCCTCAGTGATGCAATAGGCCCCCTTAATGTCTGCTCGGATAAGTCCTCGGATCCACTTTTCCCTTTGCGCATCACTGCCATGTTTGCAAAGCAACGTTGTGAGCAGTTCAACAAGACCACACTGATCAGCAATTGATGCGTAACCGCGGCTGAGCTCCTCCATCACAAGGCTGTAGGCGAGACAATCCATGCCCGCTCCGCCAAACTCTTCGGGCACGGTGATGCCAAACAGGCCGCTTTCACCCATCTTTTTGTAAATTTCCCCTGCAAATGCCTCCTCTCGATCCAACCGCTCCGCCTCGGGTTTGATCACCTCATCGGCGAAGCGCCTTGTGGCATCCGTAACTTCCCTATGTTCCGCACTCAACAACATTGCATCTCCTCAAAAAAGACTTGACTAAGTAACCGTTCGGTTATTTAATTATGGTTCAAATTTGTTGTTCCTGCAATCGTGAGAGAAGCTCAATGAAAAAAATTCGCGTTGCTACCAGCGATGAACTGGCCCAGCAAGTCAAGGATGGAGATGTTGTCCTGCTCACAGGCTCAGGTGGCGGTCTTCAAGAGCCAGACGAGGTTCCTGCCGCTCTTGAAAGGCGATTTCTTGCAACCGGGCACCCGTGTGGACTAACTTTGATCCATGCCTTGGGGATTGGCGATGGCAAGACTTCTGGTATATCAAGATTCGCTCACCCCGGGATGGTCAAGCGCGTGATTGGTGGTCACTGGACTTGGTCAAAGTCCATGCAGCAGCTGGCAAATCAGGAACAAATTGAGGCCTACACATTTCCTGCAGGTGTCATCCAGACTCTAGTGCGGGAATGCGGGGCCGGACGCCATGGATTAGTGACGCACATCGGTCTAGACACCTTTGCCGATCCACGCCATGGCGGAGGTAGATGCAACTCGTCAGCAAAAGAGAACCTGGTTGAGGTCGTTGAACTCGGCGGCAAAGAATTGCTTTGGTACAAGCCAATCAAGGTCGACGTCGCATTGATCCGGGGAACGATAGGCGATCCGAACGGCAACCTCACGGCAAGGGAAGAACCTTCCGACATGGACGCCTACGCTGGTGCCCTGTGCGCACACAATTCTGGAGGCATTGTGCTCGCTCAGGTCAGAGAACTCTCAGATACCCCAATTACTCCAGCAAGAGACGTGTTGGTACCAGGGGTTTTGGTCGATTATGTATGCGTCAATCCAGAACAAAAACAAACAACTGGAAACGCATACGACTTAACGATGAGCGGCAGCGTCACAAGACCGCACGAGGTCGACACGTACGAGCTTCCAACCGGCGCTCGCTACTTGATTGCTGAACGTGCCTCTCGCGAGCTCACTGAAAATGCATGTGTTAATTTCGGTTTTGGTTTGCCGGATGGGATACCTGCAATCTGCGCGCAAAAGAAGATCCCAATTGCATGGTCAACGATTGAGCAAGGTGCGCATAATGGTGTACTACTAGGAGGTTCACTTTTTGGGGCAACCAAATATCCCAGTGCAATAGTGACCTCCAACGATCAATTTGATTTTTTCAGTGGCGGGGGAATAGATATCGCATTTCTTGGAATGGGAGAGCTTGATAAATATGGAAATGTTAATGTATCTTGGCTCGGAGAAAATATTATAGGACCTGGCGGATTTGTCGATATCACCCAGAGAGCCAAAAAAGTAGTTTTCTGCGGCACGTTTGAAGCAAAAGGACTTGAGTTAGAAATAAACGGATCACAGGTAAAGATAAAGAATTTTGGAGTTGTGCCGAAAATAGTCGAAAAAGTAAAGCATATAACATTCAGTGGAAGACGAGCGCAAAAGGATGGTCAGGAAGTAATTTATATTACGGAAAGGGCTGTCTTTAAATTAGGCAGAGAAGGTATTGAACTCATCGAAATCTATGATGGCATTGACCCAATCAAAGATGTCTTAGAAAGAATACCATTCAAAATTATCAACTCTGCCGCAACCGTTTGAAATACCAAGAAAGGCGAAATATGTCAAGTATTAATTTCCCAGATATCAACGGGAACATGGAAATTTACACGCTAAGAGGATCACCGATAGAAATTGAAAGATCAGCATCAAAGAAATTTAATCGCATTACGTTCTCGGCAGCTCATGTGGTCAATGATCCATTTGCCAACGTGGACACATCATCTGTACCTGCAATAGATTGGGATGCCACACTATCATACCGCAGGTATTTGGGTGAACTGGGCCTGGGCATTGCGGAGGCGATGGATACCGCACAAAGAGGCATGGGATTGAATTGGACAGAGTCACTCGAATTGATCAAAAAGACTCAATCAGCTCTCTCAGATTTGGATGTTCCAATTTTTAACGGCGCTGGTACAGATCACTTGCTTTCAGGGACTCAGTACTCATTGGATGAGATTGAAAGAGCATATTTAGAGCAGATTAATTCGATTCAAAAAGCAGGCGGACGAATCATCCTGATGGCGAGTCGAGCTCTAGCAAGAAGTGCCAGTTCCGAAAATGACTATCGCCTCATCTATAAGAAGGCTTTGAATGCATGTAACGAGCCAGTAATTCTTCATTGGTTAGGCGATATGTTTGATCCTGAATTAAAAGGATACTGGGGGACGAATAACATTCTCGATGCAATGGAAGTTTGCCTCGAAGTAATTAACGACAATTTAGATAAAATTGACGGCATAAAAATATCATTACTGGATAAAGATAAAGAGATCATCATGAGGCGTAGATTGCCTGTAAATATAAAAATGTATACAGGAGATGATTTCAACTATCCAGAGTTGATTGCAGGAGATGAATTTGGATATTCACATGCGCTCCTTGGTATATTCGATGCAATCGCACCCGCGGCATCCAGTGCACTTCTGCATCTTGCAAATGGAAATAAAGATAGATTTTTCGAAATTTTAAATCCTACAATTCCATTATCCAGGAGAATATTCTCCGCCCCCACAAAATTTTATAAAACAGGCGTGGTTTTTATGGCATATCTAAATGGTCATCAAAACCATATGACCATGCTTGCTGGACATCAAAGCATGAGACCACTCAGTTACTTCATCGATATCTTCAAACTTGCTGATCAAGCAGGGCTGCTAAATGATCCTGATATGGCTATAACAAGAATGAAAGATCTGATGAAAATTTACGGCGTAGCAAGATAAGAACATGACTGGCAAAATTCATTTATCCCATCTTGAAGATAGATGGGAGTTGACTATCGACAATCCGGGAAAAGCAAATTGCTTAAATCATGCAATGCTGCTTGAATTTGAAAATGCCGTCCAAATCATTGAGAAACACAATAACTTAAAACCAGTGATATTAAAAAGTAGCTCAATGGAGCTTTTTTGTGCAGGCGCAGATATCCGGGATTGGAGCCAATTGAGTCCTGAAGAATTTGGACGTGACTGGATCGATAAAAACAACAAGCTCTTTCAACGTTTTGAGCAACTTAATTCATTAACCATCTGTTTAATCAGCGGACCTTGCCTTGGCGGAGGATTAGAACTAGCCCTTTGTTGCGATGTGAGGATAGCCACCCCACAGTCCCTGTTCGCGTTTCCTGAAGTCAAAATCGGGGCCTTTCCCGGATGGATGGGTGTTGCTCGTCTAGAAAAAATGATTGGGACTGCACGCGCTAAGCAGATGGCAATGTTCGGGGACCCTATTGATGCTACTGAAGCATTGTCATGGGGCCTCGTGCATTACCTCCATGAGAAGGAATACCTAAATTACGAACTACTGGCCATAATTAATAAACTGCAGACGCGTTCAAGACAATCCATATCTGCGATCAAGGGCGTATTTTCATCAAAAGATCTATTTGAGTATCATGTTGCAGCAGCAATAAACCTGCGGAGATCACATGATGCATCCGAAGGAGTTGCCGCTTTTCTTGAAAGAAGATCTCCTATTTTTAAATAATTGATTCTGATAAAATTATTTTTTTATCATGAATCGCCGATTCAGTCATTGCAAAAATGAGTTGATGAGTTGCCAGAGTAGATTTACCGCTAGCGACAGGCTTGGTTTTATTTATAATTGAATGAATAAAGTCTTCAATTAACAATTTGTGGGATCCATGATTGAAATCCATGGGATTTTTACCTGCCCCATATGGCTGGTTTATTCCAATTTTTTCTTCCCCGCCATCAATATTTTTGATTGTTAACTCCCCACCTGTTAATGTGATTGAACCTTGAGTTCCCGATATTTCAATTGATTCGGGATGTCCTGGAGGCGCCGCAGTTGTTGCATTCAGAGATACCAAAACATTATTTGCAAATTCGATGATCGCACAGGAAAGATCTTCCGCTTCAATCTTGTGAACCGATGTTGTTATGTTTTGTGCGTATACACTTTTCGGTGAACCCAATACATGAATTAAAAGATCAATTGTATGTATTGCCTGAGTGATTAAGACTCCGCCACCATCTCGATCATAAGTACCCCGCCCTGGTTCTGAGTAATAATGATTATCACGCCACCATCGCACAGACACATGCCCAGAAAGCACATCACCAATTTTCTTGGAATTAATTATTTTCTTTAATTCGATTGCGGCAGGCCTGAATCTATGCTGCAATATTAGCCCCAATCCCAGGTTTTTCTGCTGAAATATCTGGACAATTTTTTCACTTCGGAGGTAATTTACTTCCAGAGGCTTTTCCAATAGAACATGTATATTGGCGCCGGCTAAAATTTGAGCTATTTCCAAATGGGTATTCGGTGGCGTCAATATCAAAGCCAAATCAACACGTCCATCATTAACGACATCTTCAATTTTTGTAGTTATTTTCGCATGAGGAAATTCTCGCCTACACTCATCAAATCTCTTTGTTGTCCTTAAAACTATCCAACCAACCTCCACTATATCTTTCAATTCATGAAGGCTTTTAAAGTGAGGAGCAGCAGCCAAACCAGCTCCAAATACAGCAATTTTAATTTTTTTCATAATTCTGGCAAATTCAAATAACTAATTGCAAGTTTAGCTTGTTCTCTGTGCATGGAAATACCGTTGAATGCTTTTAATCCAATGAGTTTTGCTTTTGTGATCAGCTGTGTTTCTTTCGTAATTACATCAAATACCACTGCACGCGAAGGAAGATAATTTACATTGATTAGCGTATCATCGCCATCGTTCATACCAATTGCTGTGCAGTTAATAAATATGTCGACGTCATGAAAATTATCGTTTGAATGCGACACTCTTACGTCTGGGAAATTCCTATGCATTTGAGTCAATGCACCATCTATTTTTGACGGATCAAGATCTGAAATAAGAATTTCACTGCATCCTGCAAATGCCAAGGCAACCATTACAGCCTCACCGGCCCCACCGACCCCGATAAGTCCGATTTTTTTATTTTTAATTGCAACACCATGAGTTTGCAAAGCGCGGACGCATCCCATTCCATCAAACATTTCCCCTGTCCATTTTCCATTAATTTTCTTGACTACATTGACCGATCTCGTTATTTTCGCATTTTGACTCAATGTGTCTAAAAACGGAACAAGTGTTTTTTTATGAGGCATGGTCACAATTAAGCCTTCCAGATTTTTAATACGACTTATGCCATGCCAAAAACTTTTGATGTCATCATATTCAACATCTAATGGCATCATTGCCGCGTCAATGCCATTCTTTATAAAATGCTGATTGAATAATTCAGGTGATTTTACATTTTCGATCGGGTGACCGACTATCCCATAAAATTTTGTTTTTCCTGTAATTTCCATATGCTTAAATATAAAAAAGGGGCAAGGCCCCTTTTGTTTTTACTTAGATTGATTAAGATTATATTTTGTTACAATCTTCTGGTATGTTTCAAATTCTCTTGCTAAAGCGGCCCGGAACACCTCGCCATCCTCATTTACTCGACCAGCGAACTGCCTAGCAAGTACTTCTTGATATCTAGGCTCTTGATTTACTTTATTTACCAGTTCACGGAGACTGCTTACGATTTCCTTGGGTGTATCTTTAGGGACAGCAATTCCTCTCCAAGTGCCCAAGAAAAGATTGATATTTTTCTCCTTGAACGTCGGTACTGTACTGAAGTCTTTCAATCGTTGATCAGACATAACTCCGAGCAATCGCATTTTTCCGGCTTGAACATGGACGCCTACTTCTGCAGTTGTAGCCATAGTTGCGTCAACCTGACCAGCTAACAATCCAGTCACAGCAGGACCTGCACCTTGGTAAGGAACGTTGTTCAACCTAATATCTACAGCATCGCTAAATGCAATCGATGCAAGGTGATAGGTGGCGCCAACTCCTGAAGTTGACACGGTGACCTTATCAGGATTGGCTTTTGCATGGGCAATGAACTGTTCCAATGTAGTCCATGGCGATTCAGCCCTCACTACAAGTGCAATTGGATCTGAGTTGATGCGAGCTACATAAGTAAAGTCTTGATACTTCGCCTTGCCGATGCCCTGCAAAAAGGCAAGATTGATTTCGGGTGTGACAACTGTGACTTTGTATCCGTCGGCCTTTGCAGTTGCACCTTCATAATGCCCGATGGACCCAGATGCACCGGGCTTATTCACAACAACAAGCGGCTGGGGATAGTGCTTCATTGCAGATTCAGCAAATGCTCTCGCCACTACATCGCTACCACCGCCCGCGGCCCATGGAACCAAAAGCTCTACGGGTCGACTTGGATAGCCTTGAGCGTGTGCCGAGACGCTCAAGAAAGTACACCCAACAACACCCAACAAAGCCTTAGCGAGCAGGCCGCGTCGAGCGGCAAGCATATCTTCACGCATTTTCGATCCTTTCATTGCATCCTAAGTAACCGGCTGGCTACTTACACATGGAATTTAACCGATGCAATTCACTGGAAGAATCAGTGCAAACCCTTCCTAGACACATATGCCTTTTTGTTTACTTATAGAATAGTTCATGTCGGCAACTAGTTCCCGAGCATGTCAAGATGCGGTCTCACCTTTTGTCAATTGACTGCTTGAGAGTCCTAGAATCCATAAGAAGGTCTCAGACAATCGCTTCTAACAGGCAGGCTACACAACAGTCCGCTAATCATTTGCAAGACACAAATTCACAAATTCCCTCAGCTGCTGTGCATGCAACTTAGGGGCATTTCAAAAAAGAATGTGCGTCAGCCTCAGCTTACGCTCGTCCTAGCGCTGTGATTGAATCAACATCAATATGGCCTGGGCAGGGTCTTCGGTAAGTAGCTCAGAACTCACAGCTCTCATTTCTAATCTCCGCAGGACACAGGTAGTCAAGCCCCAGTTCAAAGGCTGCTTCGGCCTCTTCCTAGCATGTATGACTAATGAAGCAGCTGCGGAGCAAGAACCCTGATGCGTCCAGCCACATGGCGCGCCGCGCGCGACAAGGGATGTTGAGACGTGAGAGCGAGCACTATGGTCCGCCGGATCGCTGGCTTCACGACCTCAACTGCAGTCAAAGTGCCACGTGCTAGGTCGTCCTTCACGGCCATATGAGGTAACAATGTGTACGCATGCCCGCTTAACGTGACGTCTTTCATACTGGCAGCACTGTCTACTTCCATCACGATATTTAGCTTAATGCCGTGGCGTCGCGCCAGTTGATCCAGCGTTTGCCGCAGTCCGTTCGGCGCGGAGGGCAATACCAGCGGCACGTTGGCAAGCGACTTGAATGAGATAGCTTCCTGAGCTAGCAGCGGGAAGCCCGCTCTTCCAATGAGGCAAGTATCCGCGCTGCCCAGCAATTCTTCGCTACGGCCAAGGGCCGGGCCGTAGCGGTTGATCACGGCTATATCCAAACGGCCACTGGCCAGGCCCTCGTCAAGACTTCCACTGAATCCCTCAGCCGTTTGCAGTCTTACTCCTGGCGCACAGGCGCGCAAATCGGCAAAGAGCAAAGGCAGCAACTGTGGCGCTAGAGATGGCAGCACTCCGACACGGACTGTGCCGCTTGGTACACCAGCTGATTCGCGCGCAATTGAGCTGAGACGCTCGACCTTTTCCAGAGCTGAGCAGACTTCGGGCAACATGAGGCGGCCGAACTCGGATAGAACCATACCGCGCCCTGTGCGCTCAAAAAGTCGATCACCCCAGGCAGACTCCAATGCCGAGATGTGGCGACTGATTAGAGATTCGGCTTGGTCGGTCGCAGCTGCGGTACGAGCCAATGACCCATGCTGTGCTACACGCATGAAGGAATCTAATTGCTTGAGGTTCATGACTTCACTTTAATGCAATTCAGGATTGCTATTACACCTCTTTCTTGCAAGCCTTTAAAACCCTAAGCTGATGTCTTCTTTTGAGGAGAACAGTCGATGCGCTACGTTAAGTTGATCATTGCCCTGGCTGCCGCTGTGGCCATTACACCTCTGACAAATGCTCAGGGAGAAGCGTACCCCCGAGGTCCTGTTTCGCTGGTCGTGCCATTTCCCGCAGGTGGCCCAACCGATGCCATGGCACGCCAGTTAGCCCAGCGTCTCAGTGATCGCCTAGGCCAACAAGTCGTTGTGGATAACAAGGGCGGCGCTGGCGGCAGCATCGCTGCTGAGGCGGTTGCAAAGGCTAAATCGGACGGACAAACACTGTTCTTTGGAACTACGGGCACGCTGGCGATCAACCCCAGCTTGTATTCCAAGCTTCGCTATGACCCTGTAAAAGACTTCGCTCCAGTCAGTCTTATGGCCACAACGATGAACGTGTTGGTCGTGAATCCGGAGCTGCCTGCCCGCAATGTCGGCGAGCTGATCAAGCTCGCTAAGACTAAACCCAATACGATGACCTTCGGTTCTGCAGGCAACGGTAGCTCTAACCACCTGTCCGGCGAACTTTTCAGCTCCTCAGCGGGGATCGAAATCACCCATGTGCCCTATAAGGGCAGTGCCCCAGCTCTAACTGATTTGCTGGGTGGTCGACTCACCATGATGTTCGACACTATTGCACAGCAGACTGGGAATGTCGCAGCAGGGAAGGTACGCGCGCTGGCGGTCACGGGGTCTAAGCGCTCGCCTTTACTTCCAGATGTGCCCACCGTACAGGAAGCTGGTTTGAAGGACTTCGACGTGACGATATGGTTCGGTGTGCTGGCGCCAGCTGGAACGCCAGCTCCAGTTGTAGAGCGACTAAACCGTGAAATTGTCGCCGTAATGTCAACCGACGAAATGAAGAAGCGTATGCAGACTGATGGCGCGGAAGCACGCTCAACTTCACCAGAAGAGTTTGCAGCGTTGATTAAACGCGACATGGCTAAGTGGGGACCACTGGTTAAAGCTTCCGGTGCGACCATCGACTGAGGCTCTGAATGATGACTATTGATCCGCGCCTTGCAGCGATCTTCAGACCGCGCAGTGTGGCTGTTGTTGGGGCTACCGAAGACCGCAATCGCGTGGGCGGCCGACCGCTGCACTACCTGCGAGAGTTTGGCTACAGCGGCAATGTGTACCCAATCAATCCCAAAAGAGACATTGTTCAGGGCTATAAAGCTTATGCATCGCTCGAAGACCTGCCGGAAGCGCCAGAGGTGGCCGTTCTGGCCGTGGGCAGTGATCAGGTACCGATTTTGCTGCGTCAGTGCGCGACAAAAGGCATTCGCAGCGCCGTCATCATGAGTTCAGGCTTCGGCGAGACAGGCGCGGAGGGCATGAAACGCCAAATGCAGTTGGTTGAGGAAGCCCGCGCGCTTGGCGTGCGTCTGGTTGGTCCCAATGCCCAAGGAGTCGCAAATTTTGAAAATGGCGCGGTGATGAACTTCAGCACTATGTTTATGGAAGTACAACCCAAAGATGGCCCAGTAGCAGTAATCAGTCAGAGCGGCGCAGCCAGTGTGATGCCTTATGCACTGCTTCGGGAGCGCGGAATTGGCGTGCGATATGTGATCGCAACTGGCAATGATGCTGAAACGTCGGTATGCGAGCTGGCGTTGGCTGCAGCGGCAGACCCACAGATCCGAGTGGTTCTTCTGTACATTGAGTCGCTTTCCGATCCCGCTGTACTGGCTCAAGTCGCTCGGGTGGCTAATGCACGCGGCGCGGCGGTCGTAGCACTAAAGTCTGGGCGCAGCGCGCTCGGCGCAAAGGCCGCCGCCTCTCACACCGGAGCTCTGGTTAATGACGATACATTGATAGACGCTTTTTTTGAAGCCCATGGCATCTGGCGCGCCGAGGACGTGCATGGACTGGTGAATGCCGTCGAACTCTATCTTGCCTGCGGCATGCGTTTGGCACAGCGACTGGTTGTGATGAGTCACAGCGGCGCAGTTGGCGTGCTCTGTGCTGACACCTCGGAAAAGCTAGGAATCCAATTAGCCGACTTGAGCCCAAGCACAATACAAGACCTCACAGGCATCATGCCTGGTTTTGCTACCGCCCAAAACCCTGTAGACCTGACCGCATCACTGCTATCGGATGGAAGTCTATTTCGGCGTACCCTGGATGCACTGTCTGGTGATTCACAGGCGGACATGTTTTTGATTGGTGTACCGGTGGCTGGAGAGGGTTACGACCTGGCTGGTATGGCCACAGACACAGCGGATTTTATGCAGAGTACTGGCAAACTCGTGGTCGTTTCAGCTCCGCAAGCCAGCGTCCGAAAAGTGTTTCGAGAAGCTGGTGTGCCAGTCTTTAATCATGAGTCTGATGCACTTACAGCTCTTCGACAAGTCAGCCGCCACGCTGCGTTGCTGCGTTCCAAAGCGAGCCGAGATATTGATCTTCAACCGACTGTACAGGACTCTGGTCTCCCTCCCCCTATTAACGGGACCATATTGACTCTCAGCGAAGCTGCAAGTCTGGCTTTACTAGATTCCGCTAGCGTACCAGTCGTTCCCCATCGTCTGTGCAATAGCCAGAGCGAGGCCATAAAGGCATTTCGTGAATTGGGCCCTACAGTAGTCGTGAAGGCCTGTTCGGCGGCGATTCCCCATAAATCTGAACATGGTTTGGTATTCCTGAATCAACGCAGCGAAGAGGAAGTTATTAAAGCCTACGAAGAATGCGTTGCCCGGGTGCGCGCGCTAAACATGCCACTGGATGGTGTCCTGGTCGCACGCAGTGTACGGGGGCAGCGCGAATTCGCGCTGGGCGTAAAGCAGGACGCCATGTTCGGCACAGCTGTCATGGTCAGCGATGGTGGGAAATATATAGAGGCGCTCAATGACTTTGCAGTGCTATTGCATCCGTTCACTGAACAAGAAGTCATCCAAAAGCTAACTCGACTGCGAATTGCCCCAATCCTCGCTGGTGTACGAGGCGAGCCGCCGTTAGACCTTCAGGCAATAGCAAAAGCCGCCGTCGCGCTTGGTCGCTATGCCGCTGCACACACCGAAAACATTGCATCAATCGATTTGAATCCGTTGATCGTTGGTCCTCAAGGCGCAGGCGCTTGGGCAGTGGATGCAGTCATTGAGCAAAAGGAACAACCCCATGGTTAACCAAGCGGATGCCGTCAAACTAGAAATCATCGACAGGATAGCTGTCGTTCGACTAAACAGATCTGCGGCAATGAATGCCGTCAATGACTCGATTCGCACAGGATTGACTCGCATACTGAAGCAACTCAATTCTGGGGAAGAGGCTGATGCAATTGTGCTAACAGGCAATGGGGAAAGTGCGTTTTGCGCCGGTCAAGACCTGGAGGAAGCGGCGACGATCGAAACAGGAAACCTCGCCCGTTGGTTAAACCGACAGCACGCAATGTATCAAGCCGTACGCGACGTGACTTGCCCCATCGTTGCCGCCCTCAATGGCACTTCAGTTGGCGCAGGATTTCAGATAGCGTTGATGTGCGACCTGCGCGTCGCCCATGCTGGTATCCGCATGGGGCAACCTGAAGTGCGTGCGGGTCTAGCCAGTATTGTTGGCTCTTATCTGATGTCAATGCAGATCGGACACTCACTGAATCAGCAGCTGTCCTTAACCGGTGAACTGATTTCTGGCGAACGTGCGCATGAGATAGGTCTAGTCAATGACTTGGTGCCGCAAGAAAAAGTGCTTGAACGCGCACTGCAGCGCGCGCGTGAACTGGCAGCACTTCCGCACACCGCATTTCGCTTAACCAAGCAACGTTTTCGAGAAAGAACCCAGGCAGGGTTTGAAGAGGCGTGCACGGCTGGAATTCGCTATCAGCTCGAATGTTATGCAAGCGGTGAGCCAGCGCGCGTCATGGAGAAATTCCTGGCGCAGCGTCAAACTAAGAGAAACTCATGAATAAGCAGGAAAATATTTTCATTGCGGGGGCCTGGCGATCAGCCGGGGGCGGTACAGACTTGCCCGTGACCGACAGCTACACCGAAGAGGTATTCGCCAGCTATCGCTCTGCGTCTCTCGAAGACGTGGAAGCAGCTGTCCAGGCCGCGCGTGCAGCATTCGAAAGCTGGGCGGCCACACCGCTGTCTGAACGTATTTCTGCGATCCGGAAAGTGGCTGCAGCTCTACGCAAACGCAGCGATGCAATCGCCCGCTTGATTTCGCGCGAAGTCGGCATGCCCGTCAAGCTAGCCGCGCGAATTCAAGTGGGTGCGCCAATCGACGCCTGGGAAATGTACGCTGATTTGGCAGCAGAGACTGAATGGGAGCGGCGCATCGGTCACTCTCTGGTTCAGTTGGTTCCCACCGGGGTAATCGGCTGTATTACTCCATGGAACTATCCGTTACATCAGGTCACGGGGAAAGTAGCGCCTGCGCTGCTGGCTGGTTGCACGGTGGTGCTCAAGCCTTCCGAGCTTGCCCCTTCGAGTGCTTATTTGCTTGCAGAGGCAATCGAAGAAGCGGGCCTGCCGGATGGTGTTTTCAACCTAGTTCATGGCACTGGACCAGAAGTCGGTGAGGCTCTGGTAACGCATCCAGAAGTAGACATGGTTTCGTTTACGGGTTCGACCCGTGCTGGCAAGCAGATTGCGACGCTAGCGGCACATGACATCAAGCGCTTGGCTTTGGAGTTAGGAGGGAAGTCCGCTGCGATAGTTTTGCCGGATGCGGATCTTGCAGTGGCGGTTAAGAGCACACTAAGTAGCTGCTTCCTAAACTCGGGGCAAACATGTTCGGCAATAACACGCCTGCTTGTGCCACGCGAGCTCACACAGCAGGCGGAAAGCTTAGCTGCAGAGCTTGCTACTTCTTGGCCGATGGGCGATCCCGCTGATTCCGTAACCCGCCTCGGGCCACTGATTTCGCATGCGCAACGCGAGAAAGTTCGCGCGTTGGTGGACGCTGCACTGAAAGATGGCGCTGAGCGGATCACGCCTGACAGGCCTCTGCCTAACCAAGGCTTCTTTTTTCCTCCGACAGTATTGGGTAAGGTGACACCTCAAATGTCGATCGCGCGAGAAGAAGTGTTTGGACCAGTTCTGACAATTATTGCCTATGACGGCGTGGAAGATGCCATCAAGATCGCCAACGCAACCGAATACGGTCTCGCTGCAGCTGTTTGGTCTTCCTCACCTGCTAAAGCCTTACCCGTGGCACGTCGCATACGCGCTGGTCAGGTGGACATTAACGGTGCGCCATTCAATCCGCAAGCGCCATTTGGTGGTTTCAAACGCTCTGGTATCGGGCGCGAGAACGGCCGTTACGGCATTGAGGAGTTCCTAGAACCCGTATCACTGCAACTTCCCCCATCACATTTCGAGGCACCATGAGCTACCAACAAATTGAGACAGTCGTTGAAAACGCAACTGCCGTCATCACTCTTAAAAGACCTGAGCGCATGAACGCATTGACGAAGGTGCTTGAGGCAGAACTTCGTGATGCCATCGAGCGAGCTGGGCGAAATACGGATGTCCGGGCCATTATCCTAACAGGAGCCGGCCGCGCGTTTTGTGCTGGCATGGATATGGAGGAACTTGAGGTTCTCCCCCCGGAAGACATCCAAGCAGAGCAGTGGATGCGCCCCTACGACATGAATCGCAGGGCTGACTATCAGACGCGTTATTCTTACTTCCCAGCTGTGCCTAAACCAATCATCAGCGCGATAAACGGTGCAGCTGCAGGCTTGGGAATGGTAATGGCACTGTATAGCGACTTTCGCATCGCTTCTGAAAAGGCTGTTTTCGCCACCGCGTTCGCCAAGCGCGGCCTAATCGCAGAACATGGAATTGCCTGGATGCTACCTCGCATCGTGGGCCATGCGAACGCGATCGACCTACTGCTGACTTCGCGCAAGATTGATGCACCCGAGGCACTTCGCATCGGACTCGTGAACAGAATTGTTCCGGCGAATCTGCTTCTTCAGGAAGCACATGCACTGGCGAGCGTCTTATCCACTGAAGTTTCCCCGCGTTCGGTACAGGTGATGAAACGGCAAATCTGGGAGTCACCTTATCAGGGTTTGGGCGAAGCTGTGGCCGTAGCTAATGCCGAAATGTTCAGCAGTTTAAAGAGCGAAGACTTCCAAGAAGGCGTGGCACACTTCATTGAGCGAAGACCGGCTCGCTTTAATGGGCGTTAAACTGGAATTGATTGACCTTGCCAAGTTCACATCCCTCATGCTTGTGCAACGGCAAGGTCCAACCCAATCCCTGAAACCCCCATGAATACTGGGCTCAGCTCATGGACACGTCCACAAGCCAACAGAGAAAAAAGAGAGAAATGTGGTTTCTGAGGACAAAAACCAGGGAAATTTGACCCGTCACGTCCACAAGGCAGAACGCGAAAGCCCGTAGAAACAGGACCACCTTCCGGGAAAGAAAAAGGGGGACAGAGAAAATCTGTCCCCCATGTGTGGTGGAGCAAAGGGGACTTGAACTCACGTCCATCAGTAAATCATCTAACCAAATAGCTCTCATAGTAAGCAATATTGAATTACGCTCGTGGGGAGAGGATCTCTAAAAAACCTAGGAAACCTGGATCCCCGGCGTCACCAACCCTGGTGACCGTAAGGCCCTCGCCTCTTGTGCCTGGCTTTTGTAGAAGTCCAGCAAGCCCACCTTGCTGTCGGTCAACTCGTCAAAGGCCAGTGACAGCGCATCGATCTGGTCATCGTTGGCCCCGTTGGGGAAGTTGCGCATCTCGTGGTGCAGGGCCGCGTTCCAGTCCCCGCGCAGCATCAGCACATTGCCCGCGTTGACCTGCGCCGCCAGGGGCCGTGCCCGCATCACTTTGTCGCCCGACACCGGTTTGGCCCGCACGCTGTAGCCCGCCAGCAGGTTCACCAGGTGCCGGATCTGCGCCTTACCGGCCTGCCCTGGGTCCTGCGGGATGCTGATGGTGATGGCCTTGCTGTCTCGGCTGGCGGTGTTCTTCAGGGTCTGCTCCACCGCGCCCGGCCCTTCCTGGACCCGCACCATGTCCGCGATCACGTACTGCTGGCCAGGCGTCACACCTAGCAAGGCCCCGGCTGTCCAGTCCCCGCCGTTGTCGGTACCGGCCAGGTCCCAAGCACGCACCCAGCGCACGTCCGCGGGCAGCACCTCCACCGTCTCGATCCTGTCGGGCATGAACTCGCCCCCGCCCAGGGGCGCGGGCCGCTGCATGTACTGGCCGGCAAAGACGTAGGGGTTAGCCTTCTCCATGGCCCGCAACTGCTCGATCTTGTGCTTGGCCGGCCACAGGGGCTGCCCGTCCTCGGAGATCGCGGGCAGGCTCACCACCTGCCACTCTTCGCCATTCCCACCAGCGGCCAGGAAGCCGGCCAGGTCGGCCTCGTGCAGACGCTGCATGATCACGATGATCGGGGTGTGCTCGGGGTCGTTCTTGCGGCTCTCTACCGTGTTGCCGAACCACTCGATCACGTTCTTGCGGATCACATCGCTGTCTGCCTCCCCCGCCTTGTGCGGGTCATCGATGATGATGGCGCCACCAAAGCCCGAGCGCATCTTGCCGGCACCGAAGCCGGTGATGGTGCCTCCTGAGCCCTGGGCGTAGACCACCCCGCCCTGCTGCGTGCGCCAGTCCCCTTTGGACTTGCTGTCGTGACGGATGCTCAACTGCGGGAAGATCTCCCGGTACTCGTCGCTCTCCACCAGCAGCTTGGCCATGAAGGCATTGTTCACGGCCAGCGTGCTGGAGTAGCTGGTGTGGATGAACTCCGCATCGGGGAAATGCCCCAGCGACCAGGCGATGAAGTTGACCACCGCCAATTCGGTCTTGGAGTAGCGCGGCGGGATGTTGATGATCAGCCGCTTGGTCTCACCCCGAAACACCTTGGTGAGCTCGTCGCAGATCCTCTGGTGGTGCCAGTTGTGGGCCCACCGGTAGCCCTTTCGCTTGGCGAACATGTAGCGCGAGAAAAAGTACAGGTCCGCACGCGCCTCCACCACCGCCGCCAGATGCTCGGCCGGTGATTCAGTACGCATCCACCACCTTGGCGCGCGCCTCCAGGTAGACCTCCACCGGGATGCTGGTCACCTCAATCGGATGGCCAGCGATGCCCGCGTGGCCCACGTTCTCCGTATTGGCCCCCAGCGCCAAGCGGCCCATGCGCTGCGCCACCTCGGCCGTGCCAGCCAGGGCCCGCAGGTCGGTGGCGCTCAACTTGGGCGCGTTTTCCTGCTGGGCACTGCTGATCTGCTTGGCCACCATGGCACGCAGCGCCTTGGACAGTTGAAGGTCACCCTGGTTGAAGGCGGCCAGTTCACTGGGCCGCTCCTCGTTGATCAGCATCTGAGCTGCGTTGCTGACTTTTGCTGAGTTTTGCTGACGCTCTGCTTCCCAGCCTTCCTTGGCCGCACGCTTCATGAGACCGGCTGCACCGACATCAAAGCGCTGCGCCAACTCGCGCATGGACATGCCGCCGTTGACGTAGGCCAGCTTGATCGCGGTCCAGTCGGCAGCCATCAGGCAATCTTTCCGAGCAGGTCCGTGCGTGCTTCACCAAAAGCCACCATCTTGGGCATCCCCTCCAGCGTGTCGCGGGAGAAGCGTCCAAAGTCTCGGGCAAAGTACGGCTCGAACGTCATGCCGTCCGCAACCGCTTGCTTGTACCAGCGCCACTTGTCCAGGTTGCGAAATCGGCAGTGGACCATCATGTGGCACTGAAAGCACAGGTGGTACTGATCGGTCTTGCCCGCGGCAAAGGGCTCGCTGTAGTCCTCCGCGTGCGCATCGATGATGCCTTGCGTTTGCCCGCAGGCATGGCAGACGCTGGGACGCTGCAGTTTGCCCGCGCGCCACTGGCTGTTGAGCCAGGCTTGCGCCTTGTTGCGCTGGGCGGGTGTGTATCCGTTGTAACTCTTCATGGGACCCTCTTGAGAAACGCCACGTTGTGGTGGAGCTTGCTCACCCGGTAGTGCGGCGCCAGCAGGTCCACCTCCCCGGCCAGGCTGGCCAGCGGGTTAACCGCGGCCTTGCTGGCCACCCTTCCCTCGATGAACACCTCCTGCACTTTCAGGCGATGCAGCATCTGGGCAAAGGCCGCGCCAGCTTGCAGGTCATGGCCAAACAGTTCAGGCAAACACCTGCGCGCCAGCACCGTCTGTATCTGGTGCTGCTGTATCAGGTTTTCCAGTGGGGCCAAGTTAAAAGAGTCCACATGCATGTGCACCAGGTGGATGTCCAGTCCGGCCGCACGCGCCGCGTTCAAGGCACGCTCGTCCGCATCCACCCCCACCACATGGGCGCCGAAGTAGGCGGCCACACGTGCCCCCAGCAAACCGGTGGAGCAGCAAAGGTCCAGCACGCGCAGGCCCCGCATGTGACTGCTGCACAGCTGGAAGATGTTGTCGTGGATGGCCGGGTAGCGGTGGCTGAGTTTCCAGGCGTGCAGATGCTCAGGCGCGTTAAACCGCATGGCGTACCCCTTTGGTCTCGCGGGGGTACCAGGCCTTGCTGTACTTGTAGTCCTTGATGTTCTTCATCTTGAACACCCCGTCCTGGTACAGCAGATCGATCTCGTCGAGCGTGGCGCCGATGTTCTGGGCGATCTCCTGACGGTCGTAGTGGTGCTCGTCCACCAGTTCCTTGACGATCACGCTCATCTGTACGGCCACATGGGAGCCTTTGGCGCGGTTGATGCGGATGGTCAGCAGCATCGCCTCCGGCTTGGACAGCGCCATCACCACCACGGGCACCCTTCCGGCGTAACGCTTTTGCAGCGCCTCACTGTCCTGGGACAAGCGCCAGCGGTGAAATCCATCGATCACCAGACCATCGGGGTTGACGATGATGGGCTGGATCCAGCCACATTTGAGGATGGAGCGCTCCAGCAACTTCAACTCCGGGGTGAACACCACATTGGGGTTCCAGGAATTGGCGTGCAGGCTGCTGGCCAGGCGCCACTGCACCTGGTTGATGGGATCGGCCGATGGGGCGGCGCCCTGATGGGGGTCCTGGATTTTTGTCTCGCTCATGCTGCTCTCAACTTCTTGGTACTGCCTGTATTGCCTGTCTTGCCTTTGGGAAGGATTTCGCGCTTGAAGCCCCCGCCCATGAAGGCGTTGAGCACGTGCGCGGGGGGATAGCTGTCGGGGTAGCGGACGGCCCGGACCATCACGCTGTCAAAGCGCCGGATGGCCAGTTCGTACTGTTTCTCGTCCTCGATGTGCTCTTCGATCCAGGCCCGCACGCCCGCATAGGACTGGCCATAACGCTGCTTGATGGCTTCACGGTCCAGTTCATGCCAGTAGCGTTCATGGGCCAGCATCTCGGGGAACACCCGGGTCACGCGCTGGTAGAAGTCCGGCGTGGTCTGGCGGATCAGGTCAAAGCGCTTGGCACTTTCCGCGTGCAGCGGGGTGGACACGCGCAGGCCATTGCCCGCCCACATCTGCATGTCGTAGATCTGGCAGTAGGCGATCTCGCGGTCGTAGAAGTAGCGAAACACATCGTCTTCCTCCCAGTCAAAGATCGGCTTGCACAGCATGACGTTCTTGATGGAGGGATCGCTGACGGCGTTGATGTAGTTCTCGTTGAGCTTGTTGACACAGGCGCGAAACCGCATGATCGATTCGCTGGAACGGATGCCGGTCAGGAAAGCGATCTTGCCGCGGTAGAACTGCGCGGTGAAGCTGTCCATGCTGTACTGGTCAAAGACCCGGGTGTCGTCCGACGGCAGGCTGTACGCCCACTCCGGTTTGGCCCGGATCCACTCGCGCGCCGGGTCCCACTGCACATAGCTGTGGCACACGCCCAGGATGTACTTGGTGGACTTGAGCGGCACGGTGAACCACAGCATGCGGATCCAGGGCTCATGCCGGTACTTGTCCACGAAGTCGATCACCTCGTCGGGGATCAGCTCCTCGTCGCGGAACACCACGTCCAGCGGCCGGGTGATGCCCCGCTCCTGCATGACCTCGTGGCACAGGTGCAGCACCACCAGGGAATCCTTGCCTCCGGAGAACATCACGGCCACGGTGTCAAACACGTCAAAGATGTGGTGCAGGCGCTTTTTGGCCTCCGTCAGCACATCCGTCTCGATGTATTGCTTAACTCGTGCCAAGGCTGTTGTCCTCGATGAACTGGGCTAGGCGTGCGCCCAGGGTCTCCGTGTCCGGGTAGCTGTCCTTGAGGTAGCGCACGAACTGGAACCAGCGCTCCTGCTGGGGCTCGTCATCAAAGACGATGTTGAACTGCACGACAAAGTTCAGCGGCTTGTCCTCCACCACCTCATCGGCCGGGTCCTCGAACATCAGCCCCGAGAGCTCGTCCCCGCTGAAGCCCGTGAGCGCCAAATCGAAGTTGAGTTCCGCCAGGGCGTGCAACTCCAGCTTGAGCAGCTCCTCGTCCCAGCCGGCGTTGAGTGCGTGCTTGTTGTCCGCCAGGATGTAGGCGCGCTTTTGTGCCTCGCTCAGGTGCGCCAGCTCAATCACCGGCACCTCCCCCATCCCCAGCTTTTTGGCGGCCATCAGGCGGCCATGCCCGGCGATCACATTGCCCGCGCCGTCCACCAGGATCGGGTTGGTCCAGCCAAACTCCTGGATGCTGGCGGCAATCTGCGCCACCTGCTCCTCGCTGTGCGTGCGCGCGTTGCGTGCATAGGGCAGCAAGCCCTCAACGGAACGCATCTGCACTTTCAACTTCGTTGTCATATCAAATCAGTCACGTATCGGTGCGAATAGTAACGCTATCACTTTGATAGTCAATACCTGTTAACTGTCGCACGGATCAATTTCCAATTCCGTGCAAGAGCAAAACCGATTCTGATGGCAATGCGCGAGCAATTTGGTGTGTTTACACACCATCAACAAGAGCGAGTTGTTTTTAAACTACCTGTTTAAAGCTATCTACTAGCTAGCTTTTATCAGTGAGGCGTGTACAGTAGACCCTAAGTCCAACACGCAAAGCACCACCGCAATGAACTACCAACCAGACAGCATTACTGCACCCACCCAGGCCCGATACGGCCAGATGGTCTGCGCGCCTGCTGCACCTGCTTCGGTTTTTTTGCCCATCAATGCTACCAATTTGATATCTCAAAGGAGATCCCCGATGTACCAACACCGACAAACGTATTGCCCACCACCGCGGGCGCGCCGCGTGCTCCGGCCCTGGCTGCGCCGGCTGACGCGGGTGCTGCGCCATGCGCTGACCTTGCTGGGCGCGTGGGCACTGCTGGCCCTGCTGCTGGGCTGGCATTGGTGAGCGTGAGGACTGCCGTGAGCGCAGCCGCAAGCGAGAGCGCTGACGGGTGCACTTCCGCACCGCCAACCCAAGGAGCTGACATGAGATTGCTTGCCCTGCCCTACACCCCTTCCCCCAAGCCCGAGCGCAAGTCCTACACGGTGGAGTTGACCGTGCACGTGGCCGTGACCGTGCAGGCCACCAGCGCGGAGTCCGCACTGGACCAGGTCTACCAGGACCACGGCCTGCCGCGCGAGTTGCCCTGGCACAGCACCCCCGTGATGGTGGCGCTGCTGGAGAAAAACGCGCCAAAAGATTCCAGCCAAGGCATCTGCTACTGAGCCCGCCAACACAACCCTCCCCCAACCCATCCGAAAGCGAGTCCACCATGAACATGCAAGCCTGCCACCAACTGACACAGACCAACGGCATCACGGAACTGGCCTACCTGGGCGCCAAGCCCTGGCATGGGCTGGGCCAGAGCATCCGCGAGGGCGCCAGCGTTGAAGAGATGCAAGCCGCCGCTGGCATGAACTGGCGCATTGAGCGCGCCACCGTGCAGTTCAGCACCCCGGACATGGACCCGATCCTGCAGTTGCCGCGCATGCAGCCCCACAGCGTCAAGGACCGCGTGGTGCTCTACCGCAGCGACAACCTGCTGCCGCTGGGGGTGGTCTCCGAGCGCTACAACGAGGTGCAGCCGTCCGAGGCGCTGGAGTTTTTCCGGGAGATGACCGAAGCGGGCGGCTACGTGCTGGAGTCCGCCGGCACCATGATGGGCGGCAGCCGCCTCTTTGCCGCCGTCAAGACCGCGCAGGGCTTTGACCTGCCCGGTGGCGATGAAGTGGTGGGCCGCTTGCTGTTTGCCACCGCCTGCGATGGCTCCATGTCCACCACCATTGGCCAGATCAGCCTGCGCGTGGTCTGCCGCAACACGCTGAACGCGGCCCTGGGAGGCATGCCCGCCCGCGTGCACGTGCGCCACTCCACCAAGTTCGATGCGGCCAAGGCCAAGATGGAGTTGCGCAAGATCAGCACCTCCTTTGACGCCTTTGCCCGAGCCGCTGAAACCTTGGCCAAGGCCCAGGCCAGCGTGCAAGGCGCCAGTGACTTTCTGCACGCGCTGCTGCCCACCCCGAGCAACGGCGCCAATGTGGAAGACACCCGGGGCTACAAGACCATCATGAGGCTGTTTGACGGGGAAGGCCAAGGCGCCCAACTGGCGAGCGCACGCGGCACCAAGTGGGGCCTGCTCAATGCGGTGACACAGTACGTGGACCACGAAGCGCGGGCCCGCAGCGCCGACACCCGCCAGGACAGCGCCCTGTTTGGCGTGGGCGCCACCCTCAAGAGCCGCGCCCTGCAGATGCTGACGGCCTGAGGAAGGGCCAGAAGTGACCCGACCCTGTAAGACGACTTCAGTGCTGAAGGGGAAGTTTTGGCGCCGCAGGCGTCAAAGCTTCTGCGACCGGCAGATCCTGGAACACCGGGCGCGCATGCCTTTGCAAGATGCTGCCCACCCGGGCATAGACCTCAGAGAGTTCCTCGGCGCTGGCGCGGCGCAACTGCTGCTGCAACTCCTGAAGTTGCTCAAGCTCGCCGCTTGGCGCGTTTGGCCACAGGGGCTTCGGAGGGCTTGTCATGCTTGAGGTCCGCTTTGGCGTTGAGCACTTCCTTGATCGCCTCTGCGATCAGGCGTTTGACCACGTCGGGCGAGTGGCGGTAGAGGTTGATGATCTGCTCGACCAGGATGCGCTCGTCGGCATCGCGTGGTTCATCGTCGGTATGCGGGAGATCCATCCAGCCATGAGGCTTGCCCAGACGCGCCTCGATTTGCCGCACCGTGGCATTGCCCAGTTCCCGCCGGCCGTTGCGCACGTGGGAGAGGTAGCGGTCAGAGACCTCCACCTTTTCGGCAAACAACTTGAACATCCCGCGGTCAGGCAGGTGGCTGTGCGCTTCACGGAACTCCCGAAAGAGCCGGGCAAAGTTTTCTTGACGGAAATGAGAAACATCCATGAAGCCAACCCTCCTAAAGGTTCTTGTACCAACAGCACTGTGCAGGTTTTTGATGCAGGCGTGTGCACCGTAGAACCGGTAGCGAATTGCGCTTGTTGCGCATCGCCATTGTTGCTATGCTATCTCTTTGATAGTTCATTATATGTCATGTCTTGCGCGAGACAACCCTCCATGAAAACCCCTAATTTGACCCCTATCGCCCCGAATGACCCCGCCAGCGCGGCTGCCGACGCTTCAGGACCTGTCAGCGCCATGACCTACTGGAAGCGCCATGGCATCAAACATTGCGAGCAATTGGCTATCGCTTGTGGCACCAGCTATGACTACTGGAAGCAAATTGCCAATCTGCGAAAGCGCCCCAGCATCGAACTCGCGCGCCGCTTGGTCGCGCTCAGCCAGGGCGAGATGTCCCTGGAGATGCTGCTCACCCCCAAGCACCACCTGCGCCCCAGCGGCGCCGCCCCCATGCCCGATGGCAACAAGGTCGGCGTCGCCCAACACCGTCGCAAGAGCCGCCCCCCGCCGCCTCCCGATGAAATTCACTGAGTCCCTTTTTTTGGCCCTATGTGCTATCAATTTGATAGCTCTTAAAACCTCAACCGACCTCATCCGGGTCCATCGCATGAATTACTACAACTTCCACATCGGCGACTACGCCCGCAGGACCCGGCACCTCACGGTGCTGGAGGACCTGTTTTACCGCCGCTTGCTGGACCTCTACTACACCACCGAGACCCCACTGCCCCTGGATCTGGCGCAGTTGTATCGGCTGACGATGGCCAGCGAGGAGAGCTTCAGGGAAGCCCTGCGCAGCGTGCTCAATGAATTCTTCAGGCAGACCGAGGAAGGCTGGGTCAACGCTCGCGCGGACGAGGAAATCGCCGTCATGCGCGAGAAGCAGCAAAAGCAGCGCGAACGGGCCAACAAGCGCTGGAAGTTGCCTGGGGATGAATCAGAACAGGGTGAATTTGCGACTGCGGCAATGCCAGACGCAAGCGTTGGCAATGCCAGTGACGTGCACACGGCAATGCCAGACGCATGCGCTGGCAATGCCAGTGACATGAACGCGGCAATGCCGCGGCATACCGAAATGGATGCCGCGGCATCAAAAAACGATGCCGCGGCATTGCCACCAACACCAACACCAACACCAACACCAACACCAGAACCAATACCAATACCAAAGGAAAAGAAGAAACAACGCGAAGACGCGTTGTTGCCACCCGAGGGGGTCCCCCCTCGCCTTTGGCAGGACTTTCTGGCCATCCGTACTGCCAAGCGCTTACCGCTGACCGCCAACGCCCTGGCCGACATCAAGCGCGAGGCCCGCAAGGCCGGTCTCTCCTTGACCTTGGCCTTGGAGGCCTGCAGCACCCACGGCTGGGCCGGCTTCAAGGCCGACTGGATTGCCCGAATGCAGGCCGCGACATCAGCCCAGAGGGCCCCACCCATCCACTTCAACCGCCAGATCGCCATCGAGGAGAGCAACCGCGCGGTGGCCGAAGCATTCATCAAGGAAATGGAGGCACAAGATGCAGAGCAGCGAACACAGTGAACTGGCGCTCTTCCTGAGCGAAGCCCTGTCGTACTGGCGTGCCGACCTGTCCCGGTTTTCTCTGACCGTGTGGCAGCAAGCCTGCGAGCCTTTCAGCCTGGAGCAGGTGCGCAAGGCCTTCACGGCGCACGCCACCGATCCGCAGCGCGGCATGTTCGCTCCCAAGGTCGCCGACATCGTGCGCGTCCTGCAAGGAACCCATGGCGACCGCTCCCTGATCGCCTGGGGCAAGACACTGCAGGCCATGAGCGGCGTGGGCGCCTGGCGCGATGTGGTCTTCGATGATCCGGTGATCCACGCCGTGGTTCATGACCTGGGCGGCTGGGTCAAGCTGTGCCGCACGCCCACGAGCGAACTGGGCTTCGTGCAGCACCGCTTTTGCCAGTCCTACCAGGCCTATGCCGCGCAGCAGGACCTGAGCTACCCCGCAGTGCTCGCCGGCGAATGCGCCACCGCGGCCGACTACCAACGCTTTGGCCTGCCGGCGCCCGAACCGATGGCCATCGGTGACCCCCAGAAGGCCCGTTTGGTGCACGCACGCGGATCCTGCGGCGCCAGTCACCTGGTGATTCCCCTCCACTTTGTCCAACCCACCGACCGCAAGGAGTCCTTCGATGCAAATGAATCTGCTCACACCCGACTTGCAAGCTGAGCGACTGGCACGCAACCGCGGCGCCGAACGCGCGGCCGATCACGCCGACCGCGTCCAGCCCGGCTGGTCCGAGCAGGCCTACGAGTTCCTGTTCCAGTTCGTGGCCACCCACCGAAAACCGTTCATGACCGAGGACGTGCGCCAGGCCGCCATCCTGGCCGGCTTTGCCCCGCCACCGGATGCCCGCGCCTGGGGCCTGGTCGTCACACGCGCCGCACGGGCCAACCTGATCAAGCGCGTGGGCTTCGGGCCGCGCAAATCCGCTGGCACCCACATGGGCCCGACCAGCATCTGGGTGTGCGCATGAAGCGCAAACCTCTGGCCGCGCGCGTGACCACCTCCGGCACGAGCAAGTACCGCAACACCAAGTGCACGGTGGACGGCGAGTCCTACCGCAGCAAACGCGAAGCCCAGCGCCACCGCACCTTGATGGTGATGCAACGCAGCGGCGTGATCGCTGACCTGCAGCGCGAAGTCCCCTTCGTGCTCGCCCCTTCCGTGCGCTTCGCTGCCAAGCGCGCCACACCCGCGCTGCGCTACTTCGCCGACTTTGTCTACACGCAAGACGGCCAGCGCATCGTCGAGGACTGCAAGGGCCTGCGCACCGAGGGCTACCGCATCAAGCGCCACCTCATGTTGGCCGTGCATGGCATCGAAATTCTGGAAACGTGAGGCAACACACACATCAATTTTTTTTTGCATCTTGCAAAGCTATCAATTTGCTATCAGATAGCCCAGGCGTGCGCTTTGCACGCGTTAACAGGAGAAACCAAATGGAGTTCAAGAAAGCAGTGAGACGCAGCGCCAAAGCACGATTGGCCCTCTCTGGGCCTTCCGGTTCAGGCAAAACCTGGTCGGCGTTGTTGGTGGCCAGTGGCTTGGGTGGGTCGGTGGCCCTGATCGATACCGAGAAGGGCTCGGCCAGCCTCTACGCCGGCTTGCCCGGCATCCCGGAGTTTGACGTGCTGGAGTTGGGCGCGCCCTACTCCCCGGAGCGCTTCATTGAAGCGCTGCAAAGCGCGGCCAAGGCCGGCTACGACATCGTGATCATCGATGGCATCACCCCCGAGTGGAGTGGTGTGGGCGGTTGCCTGGAGATCAACGACACGCTGGCCAACGCCAAGTTTCGGGGCAACACCTGGAGCGCGTGGAACGAGACCACCCCCAGGCACCGGCGATTTGTGGACGCGATGCTCACCTACCCCGGCCACGTGATCGTGACCATGCGCAGCAAGACCGAAACCGCGCAGGAGGAGAAGAACGGCCGCAAGACCGTGGTCAAGCTGGGCATGAAGACCGAGCAGCGCGATGGCATCGAGTACGAGTTCACCGCAGTGCTGGACCTGGTGCACAGCGGCCACTACGCCACCGCCAGCAAGGACCGCACTCGCCTGTGGATGGACCGCGACCCGGCACCGGTGAGCCATGAAGACGGTGTGCGTCTCAAAGCCTGGCTGGATTCGGGCGCCGAGCCGGCACAGGCGGGCGTGGAGCAAGGCCTGCTGCACGCCGCGCTGCAGGCGATTGCAACCGCCCCCAACAAGGCGCTGCTGCGCTGCCACTTTGACGCTGCCGCAGCCCTGGCCAACGAAAGCCAGGACACGCAAGCGCTGGAGCGCATCCGCTTCGCGGCCAACACCCGCCGCACCGAACTGGTGGCGGCAATGGCCGATCCCCTGGCCACCGATCCCGAGGCAGCCGACCCTGCGCCCGCTGCCACCCACACCCCCCACCCCGAAGGAGTGACAGCATGAGCACCACTGCCCTGTACGCACTGGCGGCCGAGTACCGCGACGCTGCCAGCAAACTGGCCGACCTGGACCTGGACCCCCAGACCCTGGCCGACACCCTGGAAAGCCTCTCCGGCGATCTGGAGGTCAAGGCCACCAACGTGGCGATGTTCATCCGCAACATGGACGTGAGCATCGAGGCCATGAAGGCGGCCGAGAAGACGATGGGCGAGCGCCGCAAGAGCGCCGAGCGCCGCCGCGATTCGGTCAAGCACTACCTGCTCACCAACATGGTGGGCTGCGGTATCAAGAAGATCGAGGGCCCCTACTTCACCGTCAGCGTGCGCGACAACCCGGAGGCGGTGGACGTGTTTGAGCCCGGCACCATCCCGCAGGCCTACATGCGCGAGGTGCCACCCCCGCCCCCGTCCTGGGAAGTGGACAAGAGCGCCATCAAAGCCGCCATCAAGGCCGGCGTGGAGGTGCCAGGCGCCAAGCTCACGCGCGCGCAGCGACTGGAAATCAAATGAGTCGCTACTCGCAAAACAAGGGCATTGCCCGCATCGTGCGCGAACTGGTGAAGGAAGGCTGGCGCTACAGCATCAGCACCCACCCACGCGTCACCGCACCCACGGGCGAATTCATCACCTTCGCCCTCACCCCGTCCGACAGCAACGCCCACCGGCAATTCGAGCGAGACGTGCGCCGCCTCAAGCGCACCCTGGCCCTCAAACACAAGGAGCAAACCTCATGAGCAGTCTCAACCGCGTCCAACTCATTGGCCACCTCGGCCGTGACCCCGAGATCCGAAACTTTGACAACGGCGGCATGGTGGCCAATGCCACACTGGCCACCACCGAACGCTGGAAGGACAAGCAAACCGGCGAACCGCGCGAGGCCACCGAGTGGCACCGCCTGGTCTTCAACGGCAAGCTCGCTGAAATCGTCAGCACCTACCTGCAAAAGGGCGCCTTGATCTACGCCGAGGGCAGCCTGCGCACCCGCAAGTGGACCGACAACCACGGCATCGAAAAGTACAGCACCGAAGTGCGCGTGGACGAGATGCGCATGTTGGGTGGGCGCAATGACCGTGGCGCGACTCCCGAAGCCAGTGACGCCCCGGCACAGAGCCGAGCGCCCACATCGGCGCGTGCGCCCACCCCCGCACCCCGCCCCACCTACGCGGCCGCCAGCGCCAGCACCGGCAGTGGCTTTGAGGACATGGACGATGACATCCCCTATTGAGCCCATGACGCATGACGGGCGACGTCCACAACCCCGCCACCTGGCACCTCATGCTGCTGCGCGCCATCGCGGGCCTGCAGGCGGGCGACAAGTCCGCTGCAACGGCATACCTGCAGTTCGTGCAAGAGCACCGCGGCCGCGAAGTCTCCGAGCAGTCCAAGCAGCGTTTGCTGCGCCTGGCCCAGTCCAGCGCGTTTGCCGATGCGCAGCGCCTACTGCAAGAGGCATTGCATCCGCACAAGCCCACCACCCCCGCCCCGGGGCCTTCCACACGCACGCCCCGCAAAGCGCGCAGCACACGACGCTGATGCAGTCACTACCTGTTTTCAGCAAGCCCAGTGTGCGTAAACACACCATTTAAATGCTATCAGCTTGATAGCATTATTTCCCATGACACAGGAGCACACCATGAACACGCAATTGCACCCTGCCTTTAGCCGGATCCTGGCCGCCTTTGAACGCGCGCCCGTCCAAGCCGCCCAGATCAAGGCCAGAACCTACGTCTCGTTGCTCAAGTCCCACCACTGGACCTACGCGAACGACCCCGATCCGCAAGAGCGCACCGCAGGCGCCAGCGTGCTGGCCATCCTGCATGCCTTGCAACCGGAGGTGGACCTGGGCGCCGAACTGTGGAATTTTTACGCTCCTATTGGCTATCAAATTGATATTACTCAGCAATGAAGCCACGTGCCATCACCCACTGTCGTGCACCGCGCAGTGATTGCCTTCCCAAGGACCTGCCCGCAGGGCCTTGGGAGCGCCAGAGCCAGTTGCTGCTGCAGCAGTGGCAGCAACGGTTGCGGCGCTCAGGGCAACGCACGCCGAGGACTGCGGCATGAACCACCTCTTTGTGCTGCGCGAGCAACGCCACCTGGACGCCCTGGTGACCAACCTCAACAACAACTGGCGCGCCTTTGCCCAGATGGACAAGCCCCTGGGCTGCACGGTGGCGCCGTACCGCATGAACCGCTCGCAGGAGCAAAACGCCCTGATGTGGGTGTGGCTCACACAGACCGCCGCTCAGGCCTGGGTGCAGGGGCAGCGGTTTTCTGCAGAGACATGGAACGAGCACTTCAAGCGCGAGTTGCTACCCGAACGCAACGCCAAGGGCTTGGCCAAGTGGGAAGTCTTGCCCAGTGGCGAGCGGACCCTGGCCATGTCCACCAAAGACCTGAACGTGGCGGAGATGGGCCTGTACATGCAGGCCCTTCAGGCCGCCCTGGCCACTGACCTAGGAGTACAGACCTCATGAAAACCACCAACAACACCCGCCTGGTGATGCTCACCGGCGATGGCCGCCAGTGTGTCGTCTACGAAGGCCGCTGGGCTCTGGCCGCCTTCAACGTGAATCGGCGCCTGGAGCCCGGCCTGCTGGAGCGCTTGCGCGTCGCCGCGCACGACACCCATCAGCGTGTGCCGGCGTGCTCACACCCCGAGCGCACGCGAACAGGCAGCTGAGATGTCACCCGAATTCTCATCCAACACCAACACACATAGGAGATCCCGAAATGTCCGTTCGCTACATCAAGTTGCCACTGTTCGAGAGCCTGTCTGGCTACACCCCCAAAGCGATCCACCGAAAGATCGAGGAAGGCGTGTGGATAGAAGGACGCGAATTCAAGCGTGCCCCAGACGGGCACATCCTGGTTGATCTCAAGGGGTATGAAGCATGGGTCGAAAATCTGAAACCGGCGGCGTTAGCCCGCTGAACGAGCGGATCCAGCTGCGCTTCACCTGGCGCGGCAAGGAGTACCGGCCGACGTTGCCCCTCAAGCCGACGGCCAGCAACCTCAAGGCGGCCTTGCGCTTGCGTCAGCAGATCGTGGAGGAAATCCGTCAGGGGGTCTTCAATCTGGAGGCCCACTTTCCGGAATACCGTTTCCTTGGACAGGTGGAGCACGAAGTCGCCGATGGCCAGGTTGCACTGGAACGAACTTTCTCGGATTGGTGCACGGTGTTTTTTGAGATCAAGAGCCGCTCCACCGAGCATTCCACCTTGACCGTCTACAAGCGCCACATGGACAGCTACTGGGTAAGTGAGTGGGGACCACTCAATCCCCGCCAAATCACGCATGAGAAGGTCCAGAAGCGTATCGCCGCGCTGGCCAAGGGGTACACCGACGCCAAGGGCAGAACGCACAAGCCCCTGTCCCGCAAAACGCAGAACAACATCCTGATCCCCTTGCGAGGGGTCTTTGAGTTGATCTGCAAAAGCCTGCCCAACCTGCCCGATCCGGTTACCGGCGTGGAAAACCTCAAAGCGGAGGTTCCACCTCCCGACCCGTTCACGCCGCAAGAGGTGGAACTGATTCTGCAGGAGTTGCGTAAACGCAGCCTGGAGGTGGCGGACTACTACGAGTTCGCCCTCTTTGCCGGTCTGCGTGATAGCGAGCAGATCGCCCTGCGGTGGGAGGATGTCGACCTGGTGAACATGACCATCCGCATTTGCCGCGCCCGCGTTCTCGGAGAGTCAAAGAACCGAACCAAGACGCACAAGGAGCGCATCGTGGAGCTGAACGCACGCGCAGCAGCCGTGATCGAGCGCCAACGCGCCCGCACCCACCTGACGGGCAAGGAGGTGTTCATGAATCCTGCCACCAAACGTGCCTGGCACGACGACCAGGGCCAACGCGTGATGTTCAAAGCAGCCTTACGGATTTCCGGGGTGCGCTACCGCCCGCCCAAGGAATGCCGAGACACCAGTGTCACTCTAGCCCTGATGGCCGGATGTGACCCGGCCTGGGTGGCCGCCCAGCACGGCCACAGCGTGGTCACGATGCTGCGCAGTTACGCCAAGTGGCTACCCAAGGGCGACGACAACCGCAACCTCAACAAGCTCAACACCGCCATGGGCCACGCCGTCCCGGCCGCAATGAAAACCAAATAAAGACGTGTCCTGAACTATGAGAAGCCAGATTTTCTTAAAAAAACTAGAATCGCAAGCAATGAAGCTTTCACCGCATGCCGAAGCCTATTTGCGCTTCCTCAGGCTCTCCACCGCTATTGAGGAAATGCCTGGCTTTGAGCACCTGGATGCGAATCACAAGGCTTTGTTTGAAGCAGCGGCCGTGCACTGGGCAGCGGGAGAACCCCTGACTGTTCGCGAGATGATCGATCAATCTGAGCTGGGATCACCGGCGACCTTGCACAAGAGACTGCAAAGCCTGATTGCTCAGGACTTTCTCAAGGCAGAGTCCGAGGCGGCTGATCGGCGTACGAAGTACATCTCCCCCACTCCCAAGGGCCTGAAGTACGCCCACTGGCTCGGCGATAAATTGCTCAAGTCGACGATGGCAAACGCCAAATAACGACTTGATGAAAAAAGCCCCCGGAACTCAGGGGGCTCTTTTTCGTTCTGTGAAGGCCTGGAACCGACCCATAGCCGTCATTGGGCATTTACAAATCGGACTGCTGACTAATTTGAAAATTTGAGTTTCCCGAAAATTAGTGGCTCGTTTCAAACTCTTTCAAGAACCAGCGCAATGCCCTGGCCCACGCCGATGCACATGGTGCACAGCGCGTAGCGGCCGCCGGTGGCGTGCAGGCGGTTGACGGCAGTGGTGGCCAGGCGCGCACCCGAGGCCCCCAGCGGGTGGCCCAGGGCGATCGCACCGCCCCAGGCGTTCACGCGCTCGTCGTCGTCCTTGAGGCCCAGCATGCGCAACACGGCCAGGCCTTGTGCGGCAAAGGCTTCGTTGAGTTCGATCACGTCCAGCTGTTCGAGCTTCAGGCCGGTCTGGGCCAGCACTTTTTGCGTAGCCGGCGCCGGGCCGATGCCCATGATGCGCGGGGCCACACCGGCAGTCGCCATGCCCACCACACGGGCCTTGGGTGTCAGGCCGTATTTGGCCGCCTCGGCCTCACCGGCCAGCAGCAGCGCGCAAGCGCCGTCGTTCACGCCGGAAGCGTTACCGGCCGTCACGGTGCCGTCCGGGCGCACCACGCCTTTGAGCTTGGCCAGCGCTTCCAGGCTGGTCTCGCGCGGGTGCTCGTCGGTGTCGACCACGATGGCGTCACCCTTTTTCTGGTGAATGGTCATCGGGCAGATTTCACGGGCCAGATGGCCGGCCTTGATGGCCGCGACCGCACGCAGCTGGCTGTTCATGGCCATGCGGTCCTGCGCTTCGCGCTCGATCTTGAAGTCGGTGGCGACGTTCTCGGCGGTCTCGGGCATGGAGTCCACGCCGTACTTTTCCTTCATCAGCTTGTTGACAAAGCGCCATCCAATCGTCGTGTCGTAGACCACGTTGGCTCGCGAAAAAGCGCTTTCGGCCTTGGGCATGACAAACGGTGCGCGGCTCATGCTTTCCACCCCGCCGGCGATCATCAGACCGGCCTCGCCCGCCTTGATGGCGCGCGCGGCCGTGCCCACGGCATCCAGGCCCGAGCCGCACAGGCGGTTGATGGTGGCGCCGGGCACGTCAATGGGCAGACCGGCCAGCAGGCTCGCCATGTGGGCCACGTTGCGGTTGTCCTCGCCGGCCTGGTTGGCGCAGCCATACAGCACGTCGGTCACGGCGGCCCAGTCCACATTCGGGTTGCGGGCCATCAGCGCCTTGAGCGGGATGGCGCCCAGGTCGTCGGTGCGCACCGAGCTGAGCGCGCCGCCGTAGCGGCCGAAGGGGGTACGGATGGCGTCGCAGATGAAAGCTTGTGTCATGTTGCTTATCTCTTATTGAGTCAGTCTCACACTTGCACCGGCAGGCCAATCAAGCGTTCCAGTTCAGCGCGTTCAAGTCCGTCAACCATGTCAATTATTCGCAAGCCTTGTTGTGTGCATTCCAGCGTGGCCAGGTCAGAATAAATGCGTTTGACGCAAGCGATACCTGTCAAGGGGTAGGAACAGTCCTTGACGATCTTGCTTTCACCTTTCTTAGTCAGCAAATCCATCATCACCCATGTCTGCTTGGCACCGATCGCCAGATCCATTGCACCGCCTACTGCCGGGATAGAGCCCGGCTCGCCCGTGCTCCAGTTGGCCAAGTCCCCAGTGGCGGATACTTGGAAGGCGCCCAACACGCAAATGTCGAGGTGACCGCCCCGCATCATGGCAAAGCTGTCTGCGTGGTGGAAGTAGGCACCACCCGGCAGCAGCGTGACGGGTTGCTTGCCCGCGTTGATCAGGTCGTAGTCTTCAGAGCCAGCCGCAGGTACTGGCCCCATACCCAAGATGCCGTTCTCGCTGTGCAGAACGACTTCCATGCCAGCTGGAATGTGATTGGCCACCAGAGTAGGCTGGCCAATACCGAGGTTCACATATGCTCCGTCGAAGATGTCCTGCGCCACGCGTTTAGCCAGTTCGTCCTTGGTGCGGCGTTGGTAGTTGCTCATTGTGTGTTTCCCCTGCCCCTTACGCTGCTTGCTTAAATCCGCCCGCCTGGGTGGCGACATGGTCAATCTTGACGATCTTGGCCACATGGATACCGGGAGTGACGATGGCCTCTGGATCGAGTTCACCCAGTTCAACAATCCGGTGCACTGTCGCTACGGTGTATTTGGCAGCGGTGGCCATAACGGGCCCAAAGTTGCGCGCCGCCTTGCGGTAGATCAGGTTTCCCCAGCGGTCACCGGTTTCAGCTTTGATCAAAGCCAGATCGCCGTAAATGGGGTATTCCAGCACGTAAGACTTGCCGTTGATGACACGTGTTTCTTTGGGGCTACCGTCCGCATTCAGGGCCAGCTCTGTACCAAAACCTGTGGGCGTGAAGAAGGCGCCCAAGCCAGCTCCCGCTGCCCGCAGACGCTCGGCCAGGTTGCCTTGAGGAACAAGCTCAAGCTCGATCTTCCCGCTGCGGTACAGGTCATCGAACACGTAAGAGTCGGCTTGCCGCGGGAAAGAGCAGATGATCTTGCGCACGCGGCCGGTCTTGAGCAAGGCTGCCAGACCGGCGTCTGCGTTGCCCGCGTTGTTGTTGACCACGGTCAAATCGCGCGCGCCTTGTTCGATGAGCCCATCGATGAGTTCATTGGGAATGCCGGCGGTACCAAAGCCACCGATCAGCACTGTGGCACCGTCCTTGACGTTGGCCAGTGCTTCAGCAATAGATGGGGATATCTTGTGGATCATGAGAATTTCTCGCAAACAAACTCAATCAGGCCGAACACCTTCAAAAGCACGCTGGAGCAGGTCACGAATTTCGCCGCGCTGGGCCTGACCAAACGGGCGCGGATTCCAGTACGGATTACTGACTGCAATGTCAGCCGCGCGATCCAGATCTGCTTCACGCATTCCGATGTCTTTCAAGGCCACGGGTGCACCGTTGTCGCGAGCCAAGTCAAACAAGCCAGCTGCAGCGCTCTTTGCACCTGTCGTGCCCAGTGCCCGCTCAATGCGACGCATAGCCTCTGGTGCTGCCGAAGTGTTAAAGGCCATAGCCTGAGGCAAAACTACTGTGTGCACTTCAGCATGGGGCAAATTGAAGCTACCACCGAGTGTGTGACACAGCTTGTGGTGCAATGCCATGCCAACGTTGCCCAGGACCGCGCCACAGAGCCAAGCACCGTATAAGGCCTCACCCCGAGCATCCACATCGCCAGAGTGTTGCGTGATAGCTGGGATTGCCTTGGCAATGGCACGGATACCCTCTTCTGCCATCAGATCCATCACCGGGTTGCTGTCCTGCGCGTAAAGACCTTCGGCTGCGTGTGCAATAGCGTTCATGCTGCTGGTAACGCTCAAGGCCACAGGCAGTGTCAGGGTCAGCTCCGGGTCATAGATAACGGTACGAGGTAACACTCTGGGATCACGACCGGTCTTCTTAAGCCCGGCTTCAGTGATACCGTAGATGGGCGTCATCTCGCTGCCGGCGTAAGTAGTTGGAATGGCTAGGATGGGCAAGCCCGACTCCAGCGCGATAGCCTTACCGAGACCGGTCGTGGACCCCCCCCCGATGGCAATGGCGCAGTCAGCACCCAGGTGACTCGCTACTTCACGCGCCTCCCTTGCTGTTTCAATCGGTACATGCATGACTGCCCGAGGGAACATACCCGCCGCCCGAGTGCCCAGGCGATCGGCAACCATCTGCGCCTGCGCGGCCTGCTCGGGAGTAGACAGCACGAGTGCACGCTTTGCGCCCAATAGATCAATTTCACGCTCAAGGTGTGCCATAGAGCCGGGACCAAAGACCACCCGCGAAGGCTGCCCGTTGTAAACAAAATCTCTCATCTGCTTTCCTTTTCATCCAACTTCAGGCACCGCATAGTCAACCTGGTGACGAGCGATTCGCATTGAGCCAATCTCGTTTTTGACTCTCAAATGTTCCGGGTGGCTGGCGTAGGCATCCAGTGCGGCTTGCGACTCGAATTCGCTGTACAACACCACATCGCAGGCATAGTCCACGCCACTCATGTCAACACCAATTTCAAGATGTTGCAAACCAGGAATCTTTCCATTGAGGCTTTGAAAGCTCGCTCGCAAGAGCTCAATGTTTCGCTGCTTGGCTGCGGGGCTGTCCCCCATCAGGTTCCACATGACGATGTGTCGAATCACATCTACCCCTTCAAGAAGGAAAACCCACTTTTTGTGGCCAGAGATTGACGAACGCCTGTACTGTGGTGCTCGCGAACACCCCGGCCTGCACAAATGGCTCCTGGGCCAACCAAGCGTGTGCCGCAGCAGCGTCGTCAAAATCGATCACCAGAAGACTGCCTACCATGGTGGAACCGTCATCGGCGACCAGGGGGCCAGCAAAGGCGATTCGATCCTGCTTCTGGGCCAGGTAGTCCTTGTGCAGAGGGCGCATTTGCTGACGCAGTGCACCAGCACCCGGTTTGTCCGTGAGCATGAAAGCAAACAACATGGCTTACTTCGTTTTGGTCGGGTTGAGTACGAAGTCGTATTCCATGAGGTAGGTGCCGTCAGGCTGCTGAACCCAGTCACACACCAGGGACTGGCGAACACCGAAAACGGCGTCTGAATCCAGGTAGTCGCTGTCGTCGCGGAACACATGGGTGATCAAGGTTTCATATCCGGGGGCCTTCACCATGAAGTGCAAGTGCGCTGGACGCCATGGGTGGCGCCCCGTAGCCTCAAGCATCTGACCGACCGGACCATCGTGCGGAATGGCGTATGGGACTGCGACGATGGAGCGGAAGTGATACTTACCATCTTCGTCGGCCGTGACGATGCCACGTGACTGCGCATGATCCAACCCCTCATGCTGCACGTCGTATAGCCCATCGTCGTCTGACTGCCACACATCGAGGACAGCGCCAGGTACAGCCTCACCATCGATGCCCTTGACCGATCCACGCACCAGGCACGGGGTACCTTTGGCACCATTGGCGATGTCATCCCCCAACTCGTAGTGCGGTGCGCCCTCCACATGGAAAGGACCGAATACCGTGGCCTCCGTACACCCTTGAGGCTTGTCGTTGTTCATGGCCACAGTCAACATGGACAGGCCGAGCACGTCCGACAGCAGGATGAATTCCTGACGCTTGTCGTCGGTGATGTGACCGCACCGGGTTATGAAGTCGATTCCCTGGAACCACTCTTCTTCTGTCAGCTTGACCTCGCGCGCGAAGGCGTGAAGGTGCTGCACCAGACTGGTCATGATTTCCTTCAAGCGCGGATTTTCGGTATTTACAAAGCTGGCAATTACAGCTTGCGTGATGTTGTCTTGGTTAAGGTTACGCATGGCTTTTCCGATTTACTGTGGGTATTGAATGGTCAACGGGCTGGACTTTATAATTTCATCTATGTTTTTAAAATAGTTTTTTTGCAATTTACTTTTCCGAAAGTTGAAATAATGGACCGTTTCACTGAGTTGTCCTTGCTCGTTGAAGTCGCCGAACGAGGTAGCCTGAGCGCAGCGGCAGAGGCACTGGGTCTCTCCAACCCTGCTGCAACACGCTATCTGGCATCCCTCGAAAATCGGCTTCAGGTACGTTTGGTGGAACGAAACACACGCCGCCTGTACCTCACCAACGAGGGGCAGGAATTTGTCGAAAGGTCCCGACACGTATTGGCTGAATTGCGTGACGCAGAAGCGGCCATCCACAGCAGCGCATTGAATCCATCGGGCGTATTACGGGTCAGTGCGTCGCTCTCGTTTGCCATGCACCAGATTGCGCCTAGATTGCGGCTTTATCACGAGATGTATCCCAACGTTCGCGTGCACGTAGAGGCATCCAACAGATATCTGGACATGATTGACAACGGCATCGATGTCGCCATTCGTACCCGCGAGTTTGAGCCGGACAGCAACATCACAATTAGGCGGCTAGCCTCCACGCGGCGCGTCCTGTGCGCCTCTCCCTCATACCTTTCGGAAAGGGGCATGCCAGAGTCACCTCAGGATCTACTCAGACATGACCTTTTGGTCTACATCTATGCCAACAAATCCAATGAGTTGTACCTGTCTCGCAACGAGGAAACGCAAACCGTGCTCATTCAAGGTCTGCTGGAATCAAACGACGGTCAAGTGCTTCGGGCAGCAGCATTGGAAGGCATGGGCATACTGGTGCAACCCAGCTATATCGTTTACGAAGATATCGTCGCGGGCCGTCTCGTTCCAGTTCTGAACGACTGGGATCTGCCCAGGCTGCAAATCAACATCGCCTACCCGAGCCGAAAACATCTTTCCGCAAAGGTGCGCTCGTTCATCGACTTCATGGTCGATGAATTCAAGCGCCATGAGTACGAGCGGAAATGGACCAGTTTCATGGGACTGCGCGGCGCATCCAACGCTACATGACGGAGGTCGCCCTAATAGCCTTGCGGTGTTCAGCCGCGGCGTGACGGCGACGATCCTCTGGCGTCAGGAGTTTCAAACGCGGCAATTCAACCGGTTTGCCATCGTCATTCACAGCCACCATCGTGAAGAAGCAACTTTTCACATGGCGAACGCTCCTTGCCCGTATGTCTTCTGCCACCACCTTGATGCCCACCTCCATGGACGATCGCCCCACGTAGTTGACCGACGCAAGAAATTTCACCAACTCGCCAACAAGTATGGGTTGGCGAAACATCACTTGATCCACACTCAAAGTGACCACATAGCGTGCTGCATATCGACTAGCACAGGCATAGGCCACTTCATCGAGCAATTTCAGAATCGCACCGCCGTGAACCTTGCCTGAAAAATTGGCCATGTCAGGCGTCATTAATACCGTCATGGAGAGTTGGTGTTCAGGCAGGTTCATAGACGATTCAGCTTGTCAATTCGATCAGAACAGGAAGACCGCCTTCACCCGGTTCAATATGACTATCAACAGTTTATAAGTTGTGGTTGTTAAAAAAAGAATGCCCCGCTGAATTCGGCGTACGTATCAGCCCATTTGCAGATGCCGATTGGTCGGAAACAGGGTCCAGCCTAGGCGTTGCTGCACATAACCCCATAGGCCCTGCTTGAAATAAATGGTGGTCACGATGGCCAGGAGCCCCAGACCAAGGAGGTACCATGTGCCATATTCGCTGAAAAATTTGTTGAGTGCCCAGAAAACAAGCGCTCCAATCAATGGGCCTTCAATGCGACCAATGCCACCGATCACCACCATGAAGATGGCGAAAGCTGTCCAGTTGACACTGAAGGCAGCGTCTGGGCTAATACGCAAATTGCCCAAGAAATACAGGGCACCGGCGAGGCCAGCCCCAAACGCCGAGACGGCATAAACCGCGAGTTTCACACGGCCCACAGCAATTCCCTGAGAGCGTGCAGCCACTTCGTTGTCGCGAATGGCCAATAGGGCCAGTCCTCGTTTGCTACGCAAGAATAGGTAAACCAGCGCGATAGAGGCCACAACACAGGCCAGCGCCATCCAGTAGGTGGTGGACTCTCGGGTGGCCTTGTCTATGCCGCGAAGCGCGGTCAGAGTCGTTCCTGACCCGCCTCCTACGGCAGAGATGTTTGCAAAAGTCAGCCGAAACACCTCTGCGATGACCCAGGTTCCGATCGCAAAGTAGCCACCTTGAAGACGAAATGCGATTTTCGAGACCGGCAGCGCCACGAGGCCGCTGACAAAGGCACCAATGACAACAGCAAAGAACGGGTTGAAGCCATATAAGTTGCCAAGGATCAACATGGTGTAGCCACCTAGCCCGAGGAACGCTTGCTGTCCGATGGAGACCATGCCGCCGTACCCGGCCATCAAGTTCCACATCATGGCGAAGATGAAGTAGCAGGCGATCTCGACAAACTCTCGCATCCAGCTCGACTCTCCCCACCACGGCAGACTTGCAGCTAAAACCACCAGAAGCGTGGCTACTGCTAGAAAGGACTTGCTGGCCCTAGTGCCTCGCACGACCTGGTATGACTTCGATTGCTTACTTGCATTCATGACTTGCACCTCTTCAACCACGTGTCTTCGGGAACAGGCCCTGAGGGCGAAGGACCAACACCGTCAGGAACATCAGATGACCAGCCCAGATACCCCACCCGGGATCAAGCCGAAAGCCCACCTGCTGAGTGATCGCCAGTAACATCCCGCCAGCCAACGTGCCCCAGAAACTTCCCATGCCACCCATGATCACGGCCTCAAAGGCAAATAGAAGCAGCAAGGGACCATCAGCCGGTGAGACCGTGGTTCTCATGCCTTGCAGTGCCCCTGCGACGCCGACCAGCACGAAGGCCAGCGCGGTGGCCTGTGCGTAGATCTTTCGGGCATTAAGTCCCATCAACTCAGCGATCTCGCGATCGTCAGAGACAGCACGAAAGGAACGCCCGATGGCAGTGTGGTTGAACAACCACTGCAATCCAGCGGTCGCCACCAAGGCCAGCGCCAGAATGAGCAGCGGCAGGCTACCGATGGCTATGTCGCCGGTCAGGCTAACGCTCTGGGTATTGAAACCCCCTGTATCGATGGAACGAGGGTCAGCCGAGAACAGCTCTAGCAGCAGGTTCTGGATCACTATGGAAAGGCCGAAGGTCACCACCAACGAGGGCAACGGATCCTTGCCCAAGGTGCCGTTGAGCACGTACCTTTGCAGGACGTACCCCAGCACCCAAGTGATCGGCAGTGTGAACAACAATGCCCACCAGGGTGAAAACCCCAGAGCCGTGAGACTCAAGGCAATGAATGACCCCAGAATGATGAAGTCGCCGTGGGCCGTATTGGTCAGACGCATAACCCCGAAAATGAGAGACTGGCCTAAGGCAAACAGTGCGTAGAGTCCGCCCAGCAGCAGGCCTTGAAGGAGGATTTCCATCATTTGGTTTCCAGCTTTTAAACACCAAAATAGGCCAGACTGATCTGCTCTCGCGTCAGGGCAGCGGACTCACCTTGCAGCGATACCGTCCCCTCTTGAAAGCAGTACAGGCGCTGCGAGACCTGCCGCGCCATTGAGACATCCTGCTCGACGATGACCACTGTCATGCCTTCTGCAGTGATCGCGGGCATGGCGTTGTAGATCTCACGGATCACGATGGGTGCCAACCCCAGTGACAATTCATCGCACAAGAGCACCTCGGGGTTGCTCATGAGCGCGCGACCGATCGCCACCATCTGCTGCTGCCCACCGGACAGCGATGTCCCCGGCAAACTCTTCTTCTCTTGCAGGATGGGAAACATCTTGTACAGGCGATCCAGATTCCACGGCCCTTTGCGCTGGGCGTTGGCGCCCATTAACAAGTTTTCCTCGACGGTCAAGGATGGAAACAATCGACGCCCTTCAGGAACCATCGCTAGGCCCAGACGAACAATGTCGCCGGGTGGCAATCCGCCGATCGCTTGTCCCTTCCAGTGAATGGCAGCGGACTCTGCCCGGACAAGTCCGGTTAAACACTTCAAGAAAGTGCTCTTGCCAGCTCCGTTGGCGCCAATAATGGCGACGAGTTCACCCGCGAAAAGCTCGAAATCAATACCAAACAGTGCTTGGGCATCGCCGTAAAAGGCCTTGAGGGCATGGGTTTGGAGCAAAGGGGCGGCCATTTCAAACCTCCATACCCATGTAAACGCGCTGCACTTCCGGGTCGTTCATCACATCCTGAGACAAGCCCTGGGCGAGTTCCCGGCCGAAATTGATCACGTACAGTCGATCTGCCACCGACATGAGTGCGTGCACGACATGTTCGATCCAGATCATGGTGACGCCCTTCGCCTTGATCCGCTTCAATTCATCCACCAGTTCATTGGCTTCGTGTTCTGTCAAACCCCCTGCAATCTCATCGAGCAGTAGCAACTCAGGTCCGGTCGCAAGAGCACGCGCGAGTTCGAGGCGCTTACGGTTGAGGAGGGTCAATGAGCCTGCAGGCTTGTTGGCGTGCGGCATCAGCCCGGTTTGTTCGAGGACGTCCACAGCGGTATCCCACGCCTCATGTTCGCTCAACCCACCACCGAAGCTCGCAGCGGTCACAAGGTTCTCGAAGACACTCATATGCCCGAAAGGCTGGGGCACCTGGTAGCTACGTCCAATCCCAAGCCGGCAGCGAAGATGAGGCGGCAGGGCCGTGATGTCTTGCCCGTCGTACTCCACCCGGCCACTGTCCACCCGGACATCCCCCGAGATCAGGTTGAAGAGGGTGGTTTTCCCCGCTCCATTGGGACCCAGGATGCCCAGGGTCTGCCCCTTATCTACCGACAATGTGATCTTGTCGGTGACCTTGAGCGCCCCGTAGGACTTGCTGACGGAGTGGAGTGCGAGTAATGGCATGACTTGGCCCCCTGCCTTTACATTGGCTTGAGCTTGCCGCCGGCAGGAATGGTCTTGGCCGATTCGTTGTTTACGATGGTTAGTTCGTACTTGAACTTTTTGCCCTTTGTCCATTGGCCCAGAACCAGCGGGGTCTTGCTCACGTTCTTGAACGGACCCTGACCGCTCCACGCAACATCGCCCACCACCGTCTTGAGCTTTGTCGCGGACACGGCGTCCCGAAGCTCATTGGGCTTCAAGGACTTAGTGCGCTTGAGTGAGTCAGCGGCCACCTCGAACAGTGCATGGGCAAATGCCAGCGGCTGTGTCCATTGCTTCTTGGTGCTGGCCTCGTATGCGTCAGCCAGCGCCCTGGAGCTTTGGCCAGTGAGGCTCGAATTGAAAGGGTGAGCCGGACTCCACCACATTTCGGTGGTCAGTCCCTCGCCGAGATCACCCAGGGCCTCGATCGCCAATGGATGCATCAGCGCCTTGCCAAAAGACACGACTTTGGGCTTGAAGCCCTGCTGGCGTGCCTGCGTGAGGAAGGTTTTCGCATCCGGCGGAATGATCACGCCAGTCACGATTTCCACATTGTTTTTCTTGAACGCGGCAATCTGCGCACTGAAGTCTTGTGTTCCGCTTTGGAATCGCCCAGGATCTGTCAGACCAAAGCCCATGGATGCCAGCGGCTTCGGAAACCCCAGCTCCTTATCGCCCCAGGCATTGCCGTCACCATCATTCGGGAAGAGCGCACCCACCTTCTTGTTGGTGTCGATGCTCTTCCAGCCGTTTGTAAAGGTAGAGATCACGTCTTCCAGGCCCCAGAAGAAGTGGTAAGTCCACTCGAACCCCTTCTTAGGGTCACCCTTGCGGCCAAAGAACCAAGGTTGCCAAGGCACAACACTGGAGATGCAAGGAACCTCATTGAGTTCCGCCGCATCGCTCACAGGATTCGCCGTCTCTGGCGTACCGGCCGTCAGCAGCAAGGCCACCTTGTCTTTGAGAATCAGGTCATTTGCAACCTCTCCAGCCCGGTTCGGGTTGGACTGGCTGTCTTTGAGGATGATCTGCACTTCGTGCTTCTTTCCACCGATGACGATGCCATCTTTGAAGGCGGCTTTCATCTGTTCGATGACCCATTTGTCGGTCTCACCAAACGAGGCCAGCGCGCCAGTCTGGGGTGAAACGTAACCAATCTTGACCGTTTCAGCAGCCCATACCATGGATGTGGTGGCCAAGAGAGCGGTGGCAGCGAAGCCTTGTGCAAAGTGTCTGCGTTTAATTGTCATTTCAGTCTCCTTTTTGGGTTTGATTTGGATCAGGCCAGCGCGGGCTCTTCGGTCTTCAGGTGTAGCTTGCCCATCACCTGATCAAATCGGCCCTGCAGTGTTTCGACGTTATTTGCCGTGGCGGCCACGTAGAAATCTGGGCGTAGCAGCACATACCTTGCATCGATGGATTTCAGCCACTTAGCGTATGTGCCCTCGATGTCGACCACATCGCAATCGCTGCCTGGACTGCCCAGCTTGACAGTGAAGCCATCCAACTTGGCAAGCTGGTCACGTTGTTCATCCGTCAGTGCTTCCAGCGGATCGACGTCCAAACCCAGCAGCACCCAGCCCTGCCCCACTGCTTGATCAAAGCGGTCTTGCTTGCCCTTTGCCTGGACCACGCCTTGCACCGACAGCTCTCCAGCATGAGCTGCGTCGGCGCACCAGACTCCTTCACCGAGTTGACAAATGTCGGTGGGCAGCGGCGTATTGTTGCGGGCAGCCAGTTCTGCCTTCATCCGGGCATCACGCTCAGCCGCTTCCTTCTCGTCAGCAATGCAAATGATCTTGCCCAGCTCCTGGCTGAAGTTGATGTAGTGCTTGGCGTGTTCAATGCGCTCACTGGAATAGCTGCTGAGCACCTCTTGATCGAACTTGCCTTCCAGGATTCCGTTCAGACGCCACCCCAGAGCCACGGCATCTCGCACACCCGCACACATTCCTTCACCGGCAAACGGTGGCATCAGATGAGCGGCATCACCTGCAATTGCACAGCGGCCTTTGTGCCATACCTTGGCCCAGCGCGCCTGGAAGCGGTAGACCGCGCTACGCTCAAGAACAGCGTTTTCTGGAGTCAGACCCCAAGGTTTGAGGAGCTCCCAGGCGCTCTCTGGCTTTTGGAGCTCTTCCGCAGACTCTCCTGGTAGCACCATGTATTCCCAGCGACGACGGCCAGGGCCCCCAGGCACTATGGTCGTCGGGCGCTTGGGGTCGCACAGTTGCCATTGAGCAGGCTTCATCTCGTACGGACCGTTCGGGATCATGTCCAAAATCAGCCAGTCAAAGAAGTAACCCTTGTCTTCGTTTTCAATACCCAGTGCCTCGCGCACAAAGCTGTTGGCGCCGTCGGCACCTACCACGAATTTGGCACGCAAGGTCTTTGACTGACCGTCGAGACCCACTTCTTCGGGGTTCTGCTTCACAGTCAAATTCACGCCTTCGGCGTCTTGAGCAAGAGCCACCCCTACCCAGCCACGCATTTGCGTAACGCTGGGCAACTGGCCAACGATGTTGTTCAGCCGTACTTCGAGTTCTGGTTGGTTAAACCAGTAACGGACACGCCACCCCGAGGCCGACGTGCTCTGCCAGTCCACGATCTGCAGGTTCTCGCCCTTGACGTCTTTCCAGTAATACAGCTCATCGTGGAAGTTGATGGCCGGATCGTTCTCAGAGTCGATCCCCAATGTGGCCAAAATTCGCGCGATTTCATGGTCATAGGTTACAGCTCTAGGCCGCCCGTAGGCCTTGGACCATCGTTCAACCAGGGTGACACGATGTCCTCGTTGTCCTAGCAAGATTGCGAGCATTGCGCCCACAGGACCAGCACCCACGATAGCGACATCTGTGTCATAGGGCTGGCTAGTTGAAGAAGCATTCATGTTCATGTCCTTTCGCTAATGAAACTCAACGATGAGACAGAATGTAAATCGAACATGAACGTCATTCATTCATGGTTAACCCTCATGAAAGACTGTATTTCACTTTCAGTAATCTACACAAAAATTAGCTACATTGAATACAATTCACCTTAGAATCAGCTTCGAATCCGAATTTATCGATATGACAACTCAAAAGAAACATGAAATCCCGGACGGACGTGTAGCAAGAAGGCAGCAACGCAATCGTGAAGCGTTGATCAATGCAGCAAGCACCGTGATGAGTGAAAAAGGTGTAGACGGTGCAACGATGCTAGAAATTGCCGAACTGGCTGATATGGGCGCCGGGACAATTTACAACTACTTTAAATCGAAAGAAGAGCTAGCAATAGCCGTACTCGAGGAGATGATGCACGGGCTGGCTGTTCGTATTGAGTTAGCCACTGAAAAATTCGAAGATCCTGCACAAGTCTATGCTTACGGTATTCGCAACGTTTTGGAAACGGCTACTACCGATGTTCGTTGGAAGCAGCTTCTCAATAGATCAGAAGTGATTGCTGATGCTTTATTTAGACGAATTGGACCATTTGCCATTCGTGATTTGCGCAAAGCAGCAGATGCAGGTCGTATGAAGATCTCAAATGCTGAGCTGATTTGGAGACTAACAACCCATGCTATTGTTGGTATCAGTCATGCGATCACAAGAGATGAAGTTTCAAGTGATAGCATTGATCAGGTTGTGGTCCGGCTTTTGTGTATGACTGGCTTGAGTGTTGATGGTGCTATAGAACTTGCTAGCCGCCAACGTCCACCGCTTCCTCGACCTAAAAAGAAATAAGCCAACTCTATGGTTGGCTTATTTACAAGTCAGTCTTTTCGAAGAAAATATTTTAGTCCACCTTCAAACTAATCCGCTGGATCACTGGAGACCACCTAGAAGACTCTTGCAACACTCTCTTCATAGCCTGCTCAGGTGTATCCAACACAGGAGTCACGTCAACATTACGATAAACTGCTTGTACCTCGGGGCGCCTTCCAACTTTAATAATTTCTTGCGCCAATCGATCAACGATAGCCTGAGGCACAGACTTTGGCACCCAAACTGCCTCTGAGAAGGTGGCGGCATATCCATTTACACCAGCCTCCTGCATAGTTGGAATATCTGGCAAAAGAGGCGACCGTGCTGTGTTTGATACTGCCAAGCCTACAAGCTTTCCTGCTTTGATATGCGGCGCCATCTGATTTGTCACCAAGAAAGCACAGCCAACATTTCCAGCTAGCAGGTCGGCAGCAGCAGGCGCCGGGCCACGATAAGGAACGTGCATCATGTTAATGCCCGACTGACTGAGCAACATTTCAATAGCAAGGTGGCCTGGGACACCAGCTCCTCCTGATGCATATGTGATGCTCTGCTTCTTTGCCAAAGCTATCAGCTCTGACACAGACTTAACACCTACAGAAGGATGGCAAGCTAAAACAAGGTTGATCGAGCCTAGTGTAGTTACGGGTATGATTTGATCGGGACTGAATCCTGGCTTTGAATATATCTTTGGATTAACAGTTAATATGGTATCTGGACTGTTGACGAACGTATGGAGATCAGTGGGAATGCTAACTACTGATGCAGTCCCTACATTGCCACCTGCACCAGGCTTGTTTTCTACAACAACAGGCTGACCTAGGCTTTCTGCAAGTGGTGCACTCATGGCGCGTAGTAGAACGTCGCCAGGGGTTCCGGGGGGGAAAGCAACGACAATCTTGACAGGCTTTTGCGGCCAATTTACTTGTGCATAAGCGCTGAACGTAAATGCTGAGATTATTAATCCAAAGGATTTTAAAATTGAACTGAATTTTTTCATTGATGTCTCCTGTTTTGATTTTAAATTATTAAATTTTCGTTTAATTAGTATCCAAATTAAGAGCAACTCTCTCAATTTTGTTGGCACCAATGTACCCATCTGAAAAAGTAGTGTTCAGAGCAATGCATTTTTTGAAAAGCTCAGGATTACTTTTTAAGCTGCCTGTGGCTGTTCCGGCTGCAGTATCAGGGCATGTCAGCCTTGCTGTAGACCAGAGTCACTTTTGCGTCCTTTGGAATTTCAGGAATACTGCGCTCCCATTCCTCCCATGCCTTAGAAAGTTCAGTTAGAGTTTCTGGCTTGTGCGCGCTCAGGTTTGCGCGCTCCCGCGCATCCCTTCGGATATTGAATAGGTACCGATGGCCATCGACTTCAAGAAATTTCCAGTCGCCTCTTAGAGCAGCCTTTTGTTTTCGGTGATTCATACGCCAGAAAAGCGTGCGCTCCTTGACTATCGTGGGATCAAGCAAGTAAGGCAGCAAGGAAATACCGTCAAAGTCAGGACAGTCTTTACCATTAGCCTGAGCTACCTGAAGGAGCGTGGGCACCCAATCCATTGTGATCACGGTCTGATCGCTGACACCTCCGGGTGCAATCACTGCTGGCCAGCAAACCACATAGGGGACACGGATTCCGCCTTCTGTCAGATCCATCTTGCCGCCCACGAGTGGCCAGTTATCAGAAAAGCGCTCGCCGCCGTTGTCACTAGTAAACACAACCAGGGTGTTTTCCTTCAACCCCAGCGACTCCAGTGTTTCCATCAGACGGCCGATGCCTTCGTCCATATGATGAATCATGCGTTGGTAGGTCTCTACTGATCCCCCATCAAGATGAAAAATCTTACCTACCAATGTTTTCGCGATCTCACGGTCCTCGCGTGTTTCCCATGGCCAATGAGGCGCGGTGTAATGCAAGCTGAGCATAAAGGGAACGTCCTCTTGAGCACAGCGTTGCACAAAATCGATTGCACGATCGGTAAGAAGATCGGTCAGATAACGATCATCTTCAACAGGCTTGTGGTTATGCCACAAGTCCTTTTGCCCTGCAGGATTGGTATGTGTGAAGTAGTCGACACCGCCAGCTAACATACCGAAATGTTCATCATAGCCACTCCGCAAAGGACTAAAGTGGGGCGGATTTCCAAGATGCCATTTGCCAACTAGCGCAGTCCGATAGCCCACACGTTGAAGCAAACTAGGTAGCGTCGGCAAATCTGGAGATAGTCCATGGGTTGGAAGCGAAGCATTTGGGCCGTGTAAGGGCTCATCTGCAGCGCCTCTGAAGTGATACTGGTAACGACCCGTCATTAGCGCAAAACGCGTTGGAGAGCAGACAGGTGAGTTGGAATATCCCCTTACAAAACGCATGCCATCTCTGGCAAGTCGGTCAATATTTGGGGAGACAGGTGCGCGCCCTCCGTAGCAACCCAGGTCAGCATAGCCCAGGTCATCGGCAACTATGAATACTATATTAGGTTTTGTTGCTTCGTTCATTTTTTACCTGTATTCAAAAAATTCCAAAAATAGTTAACGACTATGCGGATACCTGCAATTGTTTGACATAGCGCCACTTGCAAGATTAATTGAGCATTAGTTCCGCAAGTTGCGCAGGATTTGACTGCATGGATCGCATATTTAGCTCTTCAAATCTCCAATAGTTTCGGCCAGTTGAGCGAACGGACATCAAAGGAATTCAATCGCGACCGATTCCTCATTGCGCTTCCATACAAACTACCATTTCATCCCACTCTGCAGCGTCAAAGACCCGCATACGCTGCCACGCTCACAACCACAACAAAGTTGCGAGCATTGCACCGACAGAACCCGCATCCACGATGGCGACATCTGTGTCATATGCTTGGTTACAGGAGTAGGCTTTCATGTTCATGTCCTTTCGCTGTTTAGACACAACGATATTTCAGAATGTAGATCGGATGTGAACATCATTCATTCATGGTTAACCCTCATGAAAGACTGTTTTTCACCTTGGAAGAATTTTTTGAAAATATGAGGTATAAATATTTATATGATCATAAATTTAGCCGTCAATACGAATAAATTGATATGAGCACTGAGCAGCAAATCGAGATACCTGACGAATGTGTCGCAAGAGGCAGTCAAGCAATCGTGAAGAGTTGTTTTAGCACAGGCAGAGCCAACACAGAAGCGGACGTTCAAGCCTTGGAAGAAAAGACAGCTGTGGCCGATTGCTGCCTCCATCAACGACTGTAGGTACCGCCACCTCCGAAGGGGTTCGGCGTGTACGTCGTTGTTCCATTCGGGCCATTGAAGGTTCCTCCTCCACCAAATGGGTTTGGCGTGTATGTGGTTGTCCCACTAGGGCCGTTGAAGGTACCTCCTCCCCCAAAGGGATTCGGCGTGTAAGTGGTGGTGCCTCCAGGTCCGTTGTAAGTACCTCCACCACCAAATGGGTTGGGCGTGTATGTGGTCGTTCCACTTGGGCCGGAATACGTCCCTCCTCCTCCGAATGGATTAGGCGTATAGGTTGTAGTGCCACCGGGGCCCTGGAAGGTCCCGCCACCACCAAACGGATTAGGGGTGTACGTGGTCTGTGCAAATACTGCGCTAGATACGCAGAGCAACAGGGTCGCGAGGGATTTCATGGAGGCCTCTTTCAACGGATTGGACATGCCAACGTTGTATAGAGCTGCGGGCTCATAGGCCGAGCCTGAGAGGTTATTTTCAGGATTCCGCAGTAGGAACCCCTGAATTCCGCAGTAGCGATCGCCGGATGGAACGTCACCAAATTGGGACTAGCTGGTTGGAGGGATTCACGAATTCCGCAGTAGAACCGCAGTAGCACCCCCCAGAAACCAAAAAACCCGTTGAAAATCAACGGGTTACTTGGCGGAAACGGAGGGATTCGAACCCTCGATGAGGCTCTACACCCCATACTCCCTTAGCAGGGGAGCACCTTCGGCCACTCGGTCACGTTTCCAGGTAGCTGAATTATAGCTCAGGCTTGATCCAG
>Ga0228702_1000074_pt1 | contig 96992 bp, 89 predicted proteins | sample McNCre217_Aug_MG_2_FD_178018 | JGI IMG/M metagenome (GOLD analysis project Ga0228702, IMG submission 178018) | Freshwater microbial communities from McNutts Creek, Athens, Georgia, United States - 20-17_Aug_MG | ecosystem: Environmental > Aquatic > Freshwater > Creek | place: USA: Georgia... | reverse complement strand
TGGCTTTGAGCTCCGCAATCACGTCGGCGTATTGGCTGGCGTCGGTGACGATGCCCACGTCTTTCCAGTTCTTGGCGGCAGAGCGCACCATGGCGGGGCCGCCGATGTCGATGTTCTCGATCGCGTCGGCCAATGTGCAGCCGGGCTTGGCGACGGTGGCTTCAAACGGGTAGAGGTTGACGATGAGCAAATCAATCGTGTCGATGTTGTGCGCTTTCAAAGCAGCCATGTGCTCGGGCGTGTCGCGACGCGCCAGCAAGCCGCCGTGCACCTTGGGGTGCAGGGTTTTCACACGGCCGTCCAGCATCTCGGGGAACTGGGTCACTTCGGCCACTTCGGTCACGGGCAGGCCTTGCTCGGCCAGCAGTTTGGCGGTGCCTCCTGTAGAGATCAAGCTCACGCCCAGGGCGTGCAGGTCTTTCGCCAGATCGACGATACCGGTTTTGTCAGAGACAGAGATGAGGGCTCTCATGGGGACTTTCTTCAAAATTTAAAAATGTGCAGTGAGTGGCCGAGGTACACGGTTTCGGCCTATCGTCATCAAAGGCTGGGCATGCGCTCAGCCTGAATTCATTTGAGGAGATCGTGCTCCAGCAATTTCTTGCGCAAGGTGTTGCGGTTCAGGCCCAGCCATTCGGCGGCGCGCGACTGGTTCTGACCGGATTGGGCCATGACAACATCCAGCAGTGGCTTTTCCACCAACTTGACCAGCATGTCATACAGACCGGTCGGATCGGTGCCGTCCAGGTCGCGGAAATAGGTTTCCAGGTTGCCCCGGATGCAGTGTTCAATCGATTGTGGTTCGCTCATTCCAATGTCTCCAAAACCGGCTGCGCCGCCATGACGGGCAGGCGGTCCATCTGGCTGGCCAGGCCATCCAGAAAGTTCGCCACCGCATCCAGCTGTTGCTGCGCCGTTTCGAGGGTATTCATGTGTTCTCTGAAATCGTCGCCACCCGGCAGCGACCGTACATACCAGCCGATGTGTTTGCGCGCCGAGCGCACACCGGTGTATTCGCCGTACAGGCCATAGTGGTCTTGCAGGTGCTCCAGCAAAGCGCGGCGCACCTCGGCCACCAAGGGCGGCGCCAAGTGCTCGCCCGTAGCCAGGAAGTGGCCGATTTCGCGAAAAATCCAGGGGCTGCCTTGGGCGGCGCGGCCAATCATTACGGCATCTGCGCCGGTGAACTTCAGCACATCCCGGGCTTTTTCGGGCGAATCGATGTCGCCATTGGCCACCACCGGAATATGGAGTGCGGCCTTGACGGCGGCCACGGTGTCGTATTCGGCCAGGCCTTTGTAGCCTTGTTCGCGGGTGCGGCCATGCACGGTGACCATGTGCACCCCGGCGCTTTCGGCGGCGCGGGCCAGGCTCAGGGCGTTCTTTTCGGCGTCGCACCAGCCGGTGCGCATTTTCAGTGTCACGGGTACACCGTGCGGCAAGGCCGCCTCGACCACAGCGCTGATGATCTGAAGCGCCAGCGGCTCGTCTTGCATCAGGGCCGAACCGGCCCATTTGTTGCAGACTTTTTTGGCGGGGCAGCCCATGTTGATGTCAATGATCTGAGCGCCCCGGTCGATGTTGTAGCGGGTGGCGTCGGCCATCATCTGCGCTTCGGTGCCTGCGATCTGCACCGCAATGGGCCCGGGTTCACCGTCGTGGTTGGCGCGGCGCGAAGTTTTGAGCGAAGCCCACAGATCGGGCCGCGAGGTCACCATTTCGCTCACCGCATAGCCTGCCCCGAACTGTCTGCACAGCTGGCGAAATGGCCGGTCCGTCACCCCGGCCATGGGGGCAACAAACAAATTGTTCGGCAACAGGTAAGGGCCAATCTGCATGACTGGGGTTGGGCTCGAAGGGGGCTTGCTTAAAAAGGAGGCACGATTGTAATTGCTTAATATTTCAGCAAATGAAAGCCGGATGTGCTAAGCAAAAATTCCACCGCCAGAGGAGGCGCGAGATTCAAGTGCGGCTCGCAGGCTCGGTCACTTGAGGTTGATGCAGCCACCGCCCCATCAATTCCAGAATCTGCCTGCGCATGAAGGGCTTGGTCAGGTAATCGTCCATGCCTGCGGCCAGGCAATTGGCTTTGTCATCGGCCAGGGCATTGGCGGTCAGGGCCAGGATGGGTTTGCGCACCAGACCCAAGGCCTGTTCCCTGGCACGGATGGCCTTGGTGGCCGCAATGCCGTCCATCTGGGGCATTTGCACATCCATCAAGATGATGTCGTAAGGCTCGGACGCACTCAGCGCCACCGCTTCCTGACCGTTGTGGGCTTGCCGGATGCGACAACCCGCCGTCTTGAGCATGGTGACCAGAATTTCACGGTTCACATCGTTGTCTTCCGCAATCAGGACGGTGCAGTCGAGGGACAAGGGCACTTGCGCGACATGGGCATGGGATTCGACCGGCATGTCTTTGAGACGGGGGCCGCACACCTCGAACCAGAATCTCGAGCCTTGCCCCAGTTGGCTGTTAAAACCCACCTGGCCGCCCATGAGTTCGGCAAGCTGGCGTGAAATCACCAAGCCCAAACCGCTGCCACCATAGCGCCGGGCCATCGAAATGTCCGCTTGCGAGAAAGCACTGAACAAGCGCTGCGCTTCTGCTTCGCTGATGCCAATGCCGGTGTCCTGTACGGTGCATCGCACACGGATCTGACCATCTTCCTGAACCGTATGACTCAGGCTCACGGTCACCTGGCCGTGCTCTGTGAATTTGACGGCATTGGAAATCAGGTTGCTGATGATCTGGGTGAAGCGGTGCGGGTCGCCCAGAATCATCAAGGCCGAACCATCGGCGGGCGGCTGGAACACCAGCTTGAGACCTTTGTCCTGGGCATGCGGCTCGAACAAGGCGCACACCTGACGAGCGGCAAGCTCGGGGCCATAGGGCACTTTTTCCAGGTGGAGCATGCCCGCTTCGATTTTCGAAAAATCAAGGATGTCGTTGATCAAGTACAGCAAGGTCGACGAGGACGAACTGATCATGCTGATCAGTTTTTTCTGCTGCTCGGTCGGATCGGTTGAACCCAGCAACTCCGAGACCCCAATCAAGCCATTGAGTGGCGTGCGAATCTCATGGCTCATGTTGGCCAGAAATTGGCTCTTGGCCCGGTTGGCTGCATCGGCATGCTCTTTGGCCAGCAACAACTCGGCCGTGCGGGCTTGCACCTCGGACTCCAGCTCCTGGCTGTATTGGCCGAGGGCTTTGTCTTTGTGCTCAATCTGGTCCAGCATGGAGTTGAAGCCAGCCACCAGATCCCCGATCTCGTCCTTGCTTTGGACCTGGGCTCGCTGGCTGTAATCGTGCACGCGAGTGATGCGCCTCATCACCTCCGCCAGGTCCAGAACGGGCTGAATGATCGCCGCAATCCAGCGCCCCAGGAAGTGGCGCACCAGGGTGTAAGCCAGCCACATGGCCACCACCGCCACCAACAAGGTGATGGCAATGTCCCACCAGAAATTGTCCAGCCTTGTGCGCACCACCACCACGCCGATTTGCTCACCATCTTGGACGATGGGTTGTCGGATTGTGTAACGACTGAAGGTCAGCTGCGAAATACGCACACCCTGGAGCAGGTCAAGAGGAACAGCTTCAAGCTGGCGCGAGCCCTCCTTGACCACGGGGTAATGCGCAAAGGGTGTGGCGCGAGAAGGGTCCACATAGATGTCCACCATCTCCACATTCTTGATGTGCCGAAAAATCTCCAGCTGCTTTTGAGCACCTGCATGGTCATCAAAACGCACGGCCGCCGCATTGCTCTCGGCGGCCAGCTCAGCCAGACTTTTGGCAGCCGCCTGTGTGGCCTGCAAAGTCTGACTGGCTTGCCACAGCAAGGTGACCACAAAGAACAACAACAAAACACACCAAATCCCCAGCGCCAGGATATGGTTGAGCTTTTGCTGCATGGGCAGATGCAGCAGTCTTTCGCGACGCCAGAAATTCATGCGTAACAACACAAGTGCAGAGGTTTTTATCGGATCACGGCGCGTGCCAATTTCAGCATTTGACTGCTGGCTTTGATGTTGGATTTTTGCAGATTCTGCAGGTTCACATCGAACTCCACCCGGTCATCGCTGAACACCAGTGACAAGTGTGCCCCCAAGTCCATGGCCTGACGTGCATCGCTGACCAACAAAACCTGTGAGTTGCCTAACTGGCGCGCAGCTGCAGACAGAAGCCGCGCATCGCTGTCGCCGACAAAAGCCATGGCGCAATCCTTGATTTGATCCATCGGCACATCTTTGCGCACCAGAATTTCCCGGCCTTGCGCCATGCGGCGATTCAAACTCAGCATGGCCCCATTGAGGTCATCCTTGCCCACAACACACAATCGGATGGCCTTGTCGTCAGCGCCGGTCATCTCGACAAACTTGGCAAAGTTGTACACATAAGCCGCTTTGATGCGGTCCGCTGTTTGCGCCTCAGGTTGCGCATTCACCGCCAGCGCCAAAGCCCCGATCAAGCCGCAGATGCTGCGACCCAGCATACGCATGGATGCCATGAATTGAAGGTGCATGTTCATGGTCATGTCTTTCAAAAACGAACCACCGCTTGCACCAGCGCGCTGCGTTGTATGGCGTAGGCGCGGGTCACAGGGAAGATGTTGATGAATTCGGTGTGGCGGTCTTTCAGCAAATTACGCCCTTGCACCGACAGCTCAATGTTGCGGCTGGCTTTCCAGGCCAGGCGCATATCCAAGCCCGTGTAGGATGCCAAACGGGTCAGCGCTTGGCTGTTCAAGGTGTAATGCGCCGTCTCCGAGTTGTAGCGCAAGCGCACATTCAGATTCAGGTCATTCGACAAACTGAAGTTGTTTTGCAAGGAGAACTGGTGGCGTGGTGCACTGTTTTCAAAAACATTCACCTGGATATCACCCAGGGCATCACCGGAATGCTCTCCCTTTACCCGCAAATAACTGTAAAAGGCCTGAGCTTTCCACCATGTCTTGGGATGCCACTCGACAGAAAACTCACCGCCCCAGGACCGCGCTTTGTCCAGATTGGTGTTGTAACCTGCCATCGTGAAATAGCAGACGCCAGGGCCATACGCCGCCATACAGCCCAATGCTTCAGGCAAACCTGAAACCGGGTTGCTCAGCATGCGCGCGCCGCGCAAGTGGCTGTAATCGGTCACAAACAGCGACGTATCCACGCTCAGAAAATTGGAGAACTGCTTACGCCAGCCGCCTTCCAGGCTTAAGGCGTGTTCGGCTTGCAATGAATCATGGGTACGAGGCGACACTTGCGTGACCGCCGTCAGCAGGTTGGCTGGCAGATTCAAGCCGGTCATTGCGTTCAAATTGGCTGCATCTTGCGCACTGATGTCCAGCGTGGCCAGACTTTCAGTGCGCCGCGACGAGCGCGCCGAACGCGACAAAGCACCCCAATACGCCTCGTTTTGACCTGGCGTGTAAAGCGCACGCACATTGGGCTGGATATTGAATCCCGTCAAGCCGTCTTTTTCGAACTTGGAGCCCCAAATCAGCTTGAAACGATCGGGCACCAGCGTGACCTCATCGTGCGCAAAAGCGCTGTAATTCAAGCGCTGGCTTTTGCCATCGAGCAACAAATAGGGCGATGTGGGCAGCAGCAAATTGTCTGAGGTATGGCGCAGGTTCAACCCCCAGATGAAGTCATGATCCCCGCGAATGTTGCGCTGCTGAAAGTCCACATCAACGTCGGTCTTTTCTCCGCCCATCTGCAACAAATAAGGGGCATCGGCCAGTGGTTTGCCAGCTCCGGTACCCGCCCCCCAAATGCCGGTGTGGATGGATCGCTCCTTGTCAAGCGAAGCCTGCAAAACGTTCTCAGCACCGTCTATGCTTTTCCATGCATAACGGGCCTGCAAAGCAGCCCCCTCGAACACGTCAGCCAAGGCGCTGTTGCGGGCAAAAGGCGTTGTTGGATCGCTGTAGGCCAGCACCGAAGGCGTGCCCCAATAGTCTTTGGATCGGTCCTGGTTAACCTCGGCTTTCAGACTCAACTGTCCGCCGTCAACCTGCGGCTCCAACTTGACACCCAATCGCTTTTGATGCGATGCATCGACACCCATCAAGCCAGAATCGCGCTCCAAGGTCCCCCCCATGGAACTGGCTTTGCCATACAGCTTGAAATGACCGCCCTGAGCCAGCGCCCCACCGTGGGTCAAGGAAGTCGACGCCAATTGACCCGAACCCAGGGTGGTGCTGACCATGGTGCCTTGGCTCGCGGCCGCAGACCGGGTCACGATGTTGATCACGCCATTCATGGCGTTGGTACCCCACAAGGCCGCACCAGGACCTCGAATGACCTCGATGCGCTCAATGTCTTCCATGACCGTGTCTTGCGTCTCCCACAACACGCCCGAAAACAAAGGCGAGTAAACGCTGCGGCCATCCACCTGCACCAGCAATTTGCTGGAAAACCGCTCGTTGAAACCACGGGAACTGACCGCCCAGCGATTACGGCTGATCTGCGCCACATTGAGCCCGGGCACCAGACGCAAGGCTTCGGGAATCGACTGCGCACCCGAGCGGCGGATTTCTTCAGCCGAAATCACATAAGCTGCGGCGGCCATATCGGCCACGCGCTGCTCTTTTCGGGACATCGACATCAGGCGGTAATCCACCAGTTCTTCAAGCGACATGTCCAGAAATTCGTTCGCTGCTGCACTGGCCACAGTAGCTTGAGCCACACACGCCAGAAGCAGCCACCGCCATGAATGCGCGCCGCTTTTTCTTTTTCGCATCATTGATGACTCCTTTTTGAGCTTGTTCAATGGAAAATAAATTACTTATTTTTAAATTTTAAACACTCAAAAGAATCCAAAAATATTTAATTTATGGAATTCAAAGGTATTGCCTGACGCTTTCGCACACAGGGCCTCTTGACCATCCAATGTCAATGACAGGCCCGCTACACTGACTTGCATGGAACTTTGGCTCAATCACCTGTTGCAATGGCTGGCCCTGCCCGAATTCGGTCTGAGCACCGTGTTTGTCGTGTCCTTCATCTCGGCCACCTTGCTGCCGCTGGGCTCAGAGCCCGCCGTGTTTGGACTGGTCAAGCTCAATCCTGACTTGTTCTGGTCGGCCATCACCGTGGCCACCGCAGGCAACACCTTGGGCGGCATGGTCAGTTGGTGGATGGGCTGGGGCTCACGCAAAGTCTCCAAACGCTGGAGCCACTCGACCCAGCATGTGCGTGCCCTGACATGGCTGGAAAAACTGGGGCCCAAGGCCTGCCTGCTCAGTTGGTTGCCAGGCGTGGGCGATCCACTGTGTGCAGTGGCGGGCTGGCTGCAAATGCCCTTGTGGTCATGCACGCTGTACATGGCCATCGGTAAGTTCGCACGTTACCTGACGATGACTGCAGGCCTTCTCTGGTTTTTCCCCAGCTGAATCTCAAAACCCACTTCGACAGTCGGATTTCTATTGACCCGCGCCTTGACAATGCAAATAATGTTCAAACGTTTCAATATTGAAACGTTGTTTTACCAAAGAAACAGATGAGCATTATTGGCATTGACGAAATCACCTTCGGGGCGCAAGACATTGCACGTTGCCGCCAGTTCTTCCTTGATTGGGGCCTGACCTTGGTCGAAGAGACCCCCACGCGACTGCTCTACGAATCCCTGAACGGATGTCGTGTGATCGTGGCCCATTCAGATACACCAGACCTGCCTGCGGGCGTTGAGGACGATCCCACTTTGCGCGAAGTGGTCTGGGGCGCAGCATCCGAAGCGGACATGCTGCGTTACAGCGCAGCCATGCAAAACCAGCCAGGCTTTGTCCAGCAACACCAACGCATCGGCTGCACAGACCCCAGTGGCCTGGCCGTACGCGTACAACTCAGTCAAAAGAAAACACTGGACCTCGATTGCGCTGAAATCAACACTTGGTCTGCACGTCCACGCGTCAACCAGCCCAGCCTTGCCTATGAGCGCGCCACGCCCATTGAGGTGGGTCATGTGGTGTTTTTCGTCAAGGAACTGGAAAAGGTCTCACGTTTTTACCAGGACGTGCTGGGCTTTGTGGTCTCGGACACCTACCCTGGACGAGGCCATTTCCTGCGCTGTACAGCGCGCGCAGGCCACCACGATCTGTTCTTGCTGCAACTGCCGGAAGCACGCAACGGCTTGAACCATGTGGCGTTCACGGTGCGCGATGTTCACGAAGTCTTCGGCGGCGGCATGCACATGTCACGTTGCGGCTGGGACACCGAACTGGGCCCAGGCCGTCACCCGATTTCATCGGCCATCTTCTGGTATTTCGTCAGCCCCGCAGGCGCCTTGGTCGAGTACTACACCGACGAAGACGAACTCACGGAAGACTGGCAACCTCGCGAGTTCACCCCCGGCCCGACAGTGTTTGCCGAATGGGCCATCAAAGGCGGCATCGATGGGCAAACCCGCCGTCAGAAAAACGCCGAAGCGCCCAGCGGCCGCTTCATGACCGACAAGCCCAAGGCCTGAACAGCGCCTCATCCATTCAGCAATCCGGAGTTTGATCCATGGCACACCACCCTGCTGCGCTTTACAACGACACCCACCAGTCCCGCACGACGGCGCCCACCAGCTACGAAAGCCTGCTGGGAGACTCGATTGAGCGCGCCTTTGCATCAGGCATCCATGACCTGCCTGGCCTGGTGCAGTACCTCAACACCGCCGGACCGTCTGGACCCAACGGCCAGCCTTGGACAGCCGAGAGCTACCAACAAGAGATGGCCCGCTTGGCCGCCGCCTGATTCAAGCACAAGGAAAACCCATGAACGCCCACGTCATCAACGTTCAGCTCGACCCCGTCGATGCGGCCCTGGAAGTCGGTTTGAAAGACCTGTGGTTTCCGGTCTGCCCCTCCGGTTTTGTCAAGGACAATCCAATTTCCCTGCGCCGCCTGGGCTACAAAATCGCGCTGTGGCGTGACGCCACAGGCAAAGTCCATGCGCTCGAAGACCACTGCCCGCACCGGGGTGCGCCGCTGTCGCTGGGGGTCATTCTGGGTGACCGCATTGCCTGTCCTTACCACGGCGTGGAAGTGCGCCAGGACGGCACCGTGATGCGCGTGCCCGGCAGCCCCGGCTGCAAGCTCGAAGGCTCGCGCCCAACCCGAAGTTTTCATACCGCTGAATCCAACGGCGCGATCTTTTTGTACAACGCCAGCAACCCGGCACTCGATGTGGCGCCACCCTTGCGCCTGCCCGAGCAGCTGACCTCGCCCGAATGGTCATCTTTCCTGTGCTACACCGAATGGGGCGGCGACTACCGCTACGTGATCGACAACGTGATGGACCCCATGCACGGGGCCTATTTGCACAAGCAGTCGCACACCATGGCCGAAGGTGACATGACGGCCGAATTCCAGATCCGAGAACTGGACCACGGCTTCATCTTCGAGAAAAAACACCAGCGCGATGTGAACTTCGACTGGACCGAATGGCTGGACACCGGCATCCACCTGATGCGCCTGGAAATCCCTTACCCCAAGACCGGCGGTCCTGGCGGCAACTTCACCATCATCGGCAGCTACACCCCCATCACCAACCGCGTGGCCGGGGTCTTCCACTGGCGCTGCCGCAAGGTGGAAGGCTGGCAGCGCGACACTTGGCGATTCCTGTACAAGAACCGCCTGGAGCAACGCCACTGGAACGTGCTGGAGCAAGACCGTGTCGCGGTGGAAAACATGGAGCCGGATGCCAACAAGCGCGAACACCTGTACGCCCACGACATGGGCATCGTGCGCCTGCGCCGTCACCTGCGCAAGCTGGCCACCGAACAGCTGAGCAAAACCACACCCTGACATGAGCACACTGAAAGCCTGGGTCCACACCCTGCGACACGAAGCGCAGGACATCATCAGCGTGGACTTGCGCCCCATGCCGGGCGAGCACCTGCCACCATTCGAGGCCGGTGCCCACATCGACCTGCACCTGCCAGGCGGCCTGGTGCGCAGCTACTCGCTGGCCAACGACAGCCGCGAGCGGCACCGTTACCTGCTCGGCGTGCTCAAGGACAAGGCCAGCCGTGGCGGTTCGCGCTGCGTGCACGAGCAGTTGCGCGTGGGCACCGTGCTCACCACCAGTGCACCGCGCAACCATTTTCCTTTGCACAAAGAGGCCGAGCACTCGGTGCTGATCGCGGGCGGCATCGGCATCACCCCCATCCTGAGCATGGCTCGGTGCTTGCAGGCGCTGGGCCGCTCATTTGAAGTGATTTATCTGGCACGTTCACGCGCAGCCGCCGCCTTCAGCGAAGACCTGAGTGCGCTGGGGTGCCGGGTGCACTGGCACTTTGACGACGAGGCCGGTGGCCCACCTGAACTGCACACCCTGCTGAAAACACGCGCACTTCAGGACGACACCCACTGCTATGCCTGCGGCCCGGCGGTGATGCTGGATGCGTTTGAAAAAGCCTGCGCCGAGCTGGGCCACCACAACGCCCACATCGAACGCTTTGCGGCGGTCGAAGTCAAAGCCGCAGACGATGCGCGCAGCCACTTCACGGTGGAGCTGCGCAAGAGCGGCCAGACCTTTGAAGTCAGCCCCGGCACCACGCTGCACCAACAACTGATCGCCTTGAATGCCAACGTGCCTTTCAGCTGCGAAGAAGGCATTTGCGGTGCGTGCGAAACACGGGTTCTCGAAGGCACGCCTGACCACCGCGACATGGTGCTGAGTTCTGCCGAACACGCCAGCAACCAGGTCATGATGGTCTGCGTCTCAGGCTGCAAGAGCGAGCGACTGGTGCTCGACCTCTGATCGTTCAAGCCGAGGCCAGCGGATAGGGGCTGGTGTTGGTCTGGCGCAGCATGGCATAAGCCAGCTCGGCCATGAGCTGCGAGCGCAGCGCCTGGCTGGCAGGATCGTTCCAGAGGTTGCGCAACTCATGCGGATCCGCACGCAAATCACACAACTCCCCCCAAGACTGCCCGTCGTAGATGGTGAGCCGATACGCACTGGAGCGCCAGGTCCGCATCCGGATGCGCTGACTCAGGTTGAAATCCAGCCGCTGACCTTCCTCCTCGATCAACAAGCTGGTACGCAACGCATCGGCCTGCCCCGTCACCAAGGGCAGCAAGGATTGCCCCTGCATGCCGTGAGCAGGCTGCACGCCCGCACGCGCCAGCACCGTGGCGGCGATGTCGATGGTCTGGGCCAAGGCCGCCGTTTCGCACACGACTGAAGTGGCAGGATCTGCCCAAATGAAAGGCACCCGGGTGAGCCCCCCATAGTGCAACCCACCCTTGAACATCAGGCCGCGGTCTCCCAGCAAATCGCCGTGATCACTGGTGAACAACACCACGGTGTTGTCGGCCAAGCCCAGACGCTCCAGCTCGGCCATGACCTGGCCGACGGCATCGTCAATGCAACTGATGTTGCCGTAATTGAGAGCCAGCGCTTCACGCGCTTCCTGCGGCGTCACCGCAAACGTGCCATGACCGGGCTTGAAATGGGCTGCACGCAGGGCACGCTGAGCATGCAGCCAGGTCACAGGCGGTGGCGCATCGGTCAATGCAGCATCAAAGCTGTGTGGCAGTGCCACATCATCTGGCCGGTACATGTCCCAATAGCGCCCTGGCGGCGTGAACGGGTGGTGCGGATCAGGAAATGAGCATTGCAAAAAAAACGGCTGATCACCACCGGCCAGTCCTTGAAGCATCTGGCAACTTTGCTGGGCGATATAGCTTGTGGGGTACAAGGCCTCGGGCACGCGGGTGCGCCAAGCCTGACGCAAACGCGTCAAGGCCCAGTCGGGCGTGGGCAAGGCATTGTCCGGGCCGATCAGCTGATCGGCATCCGGCACTTGCTGGCGCAACCAGCGCCGCCAATGTCCGCTTTGCTCGTCGGCATGACCTATTGTCAGCGCCACTTGCTCAAAGCCGTAATAGGGCAAGCTCAGCTCGAAGGCCTCGTCTTCGTCCCAGCGGCGGGCTACTTCCTGGCCATAGCGCCCGGGAAACAAGGCCTTGGACTCGTGTGCCAAGCGCTCGCCTGCTTGCGGCCAAAACGGCGGCACGGCCGTGATGTTCTGCAAATGACTCTTGCCCGCCAGGGCCGTGCGGTAACCGGCATCGCGCAGGCTCTGCACAAAGGTCCGCTCGCCATGCGACAGCTCGCGGCCATTGAGCTGCAGGCCATGGGCACTGGGCAAACGCCCCGTCATGAGCGAAGCCCGGTTGGGCTGGCAAATCGGCGTGGCCACATGGAAGTCGGTGAAGCGGCAGCCTCGCGCAGCCAAGGCGTCGATGTGCGGCGTGCGCAGCATCGGATGACCCGCACAGCCCAAGTGGTCGGCGCGGTGCTGGTCCGTGATGAACAGCAGGAAGTTGGGACGCTCAGCCCGTGTCATCAGTCGGCTTTGATGTTCAGCTCTTTGGCCAGCGAGCCGTAACGTTGGCGATCGGCCTTCATGAAATCACCCAGCACCTGGGCCGAGCCCCCCAGCACATCCAGTCCCGCTGCTGCGAGTTTTTCACGCACGTCCGACAACTTGAGCACCTCGTTGATGTCGGCATTGATTTTGGTGCGCACGGACTCGGGCGTGCCAGTGGGCACAAAAACGCCATACCAAGCATTCACTTCAACGCCACGCAAGCCTTGCTCACTTGCCGTGGGCACCTCGGGCAACAAGGGCGAGCGATTTTTCTCGGTCACGGCCACAGGCACCAGCTTGCCCGATTTGATGTGGGGCAAGGCACCGCCCAAGCCGACAAAAAGAAACTTGACCTCGCCGCTCAGCGCGGCCATGACCGAAGGGGTAACCCCTTTGTAGGGCACATGCAGCAAATCCACACCCGCCGCACGTTTGAGCATCTCCCCTGCGAAATGCATGGGCGAGCCATTACCGGCACTGCCGTAAGGCATGCCAGGCTGGTTTTTGGCCAACACCAGCGCCGATGGCAGGTCCTTGACGTTCAGCGCAGGACCGACCAGCAAAGCCATCGGCGTGGTGGCCGGAGCAATGACCGGCATCAAATCGGCGTGCACATCGATTCCACCACCAGCCCCAGCGGCCAGCACGTGGGGCGAGATCACCATGGTGTTGGTGGTCAGCAGCACGGTATGGCCATCGGCAGGCGACCTGGCGACAAGCTGCGCCCCCAGCAAAGCCCCTGCACCGGGACGGTTTTCCACCACCACAGGCTTGCCCCATTTCGCGGCAAGTTTTTCTGCAAACACCCGAGCCACCAGATCGGGGCCACCACCCGGCGGAAACGGCACCACCAGACTGACATTTTTCAGCGGAAAGCCCTGACCCCAGGCGGGCTGGAGCAGCCCCACCGTCACACAAGCCAAGGCCACGAAACAAGGACTCAGCCAATTTCTTTTTTGCATGTTTTGTCTCCTGATCCTTGTTTCAAAAAGGATGTGTCATCGCATCAGATGGCCGACTCAAGGGGCACGCCCCAAGCGTCGTAGCCATACACGCCGTCGGCATTGCCCTGGGTCTTCATCCACTGGTTGCCGCGTGAGCCGATCTGGATCTCGGCCGTGCGCGCCTGACGGGCGGATGCGTAACGCTGCAAGGCCGGGGCGACATCGGCCAGCTGCTGCGCTTGCGCCAAGCATCGGGCCACCACCACGCCATCCTCGATGGCCATGCCCGCGCCTTGTGCCATGAAAGGCAGCATCGGATGGCAGGCATCGCCCAGCAAACTGACACGCCCCACCGACCACTGCGGCAAGGGTTCACGCTCGTACAGCGCGCTTTTGAGCACGCTGTCGCAGGCATCCAGCAGCGCACGTGCATCGGGATGGTAATCGCGGTAGAAGCTGCGCAACTCGTTCACATCGCCCGGGCTGGTCCAGGATTCTTCGTGCCAGGAATCCTGACCCGTGGTGGCAAAAATGAAGGTGTCGCGCCCCAAGTTGAGCGGGAAGGTCACGATCTGGCTTTGCGGGTTGGGGCCCCACCATTTGGTGAAGGCCTCGATCTCGGGCACCTGGCGCACCTTGTCGGTGGGCACCACGGCGCGAAACGACACCACGCCGGTGAAGCGCGGCTGCTCTTCGCCAAACAGGGCACTGCGCACTTTGGAGTGGATGCCGTCGGCCCCCAGCACCACGTCGTGCAGCGCTTGCTGGCCGTCTTCAAACACCAGCTGCACGCCCGCATCACTTTGATTCAGCGTACGCAAACGTTTGGAAAACACCACGCATTCAGCGGGCACGGTATCGGCCAACACAGCCAACACATCGGCCCGGTGGATGGTCAGCTGCGGCGCGCCATAACGCTGCTCGGCCGTGTCACCCATGGGCAGGCGAGAAGTCTCCAGCCCAGTGTCCCAATCGCGGCTGATGCGAAAAGTCGGCCGTGCACCACTGGCACGAATGCCGCGTGCCACCGCCTCACCCAACCCGTCCAGCGCGCGCACCGCATTCGGCGTGAGGTTGATGTCTGCGCCCACGCGCATGAATTGCGCAGCCTGCTCGTAAACCGTGACGGCGTGACCCTGCGCACGCAAGGCGATGGCAGCCGTCAAGCCACCAATGCCTGCGCCCACGATGCCGATGTTCAAACGAAATGTCATGCGAGGCTTTCTGAAATTTGAAATAAAAGTCGGTATTGGGTCAAAAGACGCCAGGGAACGATCCACCATCAAGCAGGATGTTCTGGCCGTTGATGTAACCGGCATGCACGCTGCACACATAGGCACAGGTGTTGCCCAGCTCGTCGGGGCGGCCAAAGCGGTGCGCCGGGTGTTTGGCCAGACGCGCCGCGATGGCCTGCTCGGTGCTGATGCCCTGACGCGCGGCTTGCGCGGCAAAGTTGCCCGCCAGACGCGCCGTGTCAAAAGTGCCCGGCAAAAGGTTGTTGATGGTCACGCCCCGGGCCACCGTGGTGCGCGCCAGACCGGCCACAAAACCGGTCAGGCCACTGCGTGCGCCATTGGACAGGCCCAGCCCATCGACCGGTGATTTGACGGCGCTGGACGTGATGTTGACGATGCGCCCGAAGCCCCGCGCCATCATGCCGTCGACCGTGGCCTTGATCAGGGCGATCGGCGCGAGCATATTGGCCTCCAAGGCACGCAACCAGATGTCACGGTCCCAGTCACGAAAATCGCCCGGCGGCGGCCCGCCCGCATTGGTGACCACGATGTCAAAGTCTTGCTGCACGGCCAAAATGCGCGCCCGCCCGTCATCGGTGGTCACATCGGCGGCCACACACTGCACAGCGCCCGCGCCCAAGCTGCGCAGGCCTTCGGCCGCAGCCTGCAAAGGCGCTTCGGTGCGCGCCACCAGCAGCACATCCACCCCCTCGCGCACCAGGGCCTGCGCACAGGCATAACCCAAGCCTGCGCTGGCCCCGCACACCAGGGCTTTTTTTCCGGCAATCCCCAAGTCCATGCCTCAACTCCTTATTCGGCCACGATGCCACGGGCCTTGATGATGCGTGCCCAGGTCTGGGTTTCGGCCCGGATGTGGGCGGCGAATTCGGCAGGCTTTTGGGTGGCATCGCTCAGGCCCTGGGCGCGCAGTTGTTCGCGCACCGCAGGCTGGGCCAGGATCTCGGCCGCGTCCTTGGCCAGCTGCTCGGCCACGGCAGCCGGTGTGCCAGCCGGGGCCAGCAGGCCATACCAGGAGGTGACCAGCACCCCACTCACGCCTTGTTCGGCCAGGGTCGGAATGTCGGGCGCCACCGCGCTGCGTGTGCTGTCGGTCAGGCCCAGCGCCAGCAGCTTGCCACTCTTGATGTGGGGCAGCGTGGCGGGCAGGTTGCTGAACATCAGGGGCACGGTGCCGCCCAGCACGTCGTTGAGCGCGGGCCCTGTGCCTTTGTAGGGCACATGCAGCAAGTCGGTGTCGGTTTGTTGCTTGAACAATTCACCCGCCAGATGCAGGCCGCTGCCCACGCCCGGCGAGGCATACGACAAAGTGCCGGGCCGAGCCTTGGCCTGCGCGACCAACTCGCGCACGCTGCCCAGACGGGCCTGGGCACTGGCCACCAACACATTGGGGGCCTTGGCCAGCATGGTCACCGGCACAAAATCGCGCTCGATGTTGAACGGGAAATTGGGCATCAAGGTGGGGTTGATGGTCAGGTTGCCCGCAGGCACCACCAACAAGGTCTTGCCATCGGGCTTGGCACGCTTGACCTTGTCGATGCCCAGATTGCCGGCCGCACCGGGCAGGTTTTCGACCACCGCCACCTGGCCGGTTTTCTTTTGCAAACCTTCGGCCAGGATGCGCGAGAGCACATCGACCGGACCGCCAGGCGGAAACGGTGCAACGAGGGTCAGACGCTCTTGCGCATTCACCAGCACAGACGAAGCTAAAAAGGCGAGCGCCAAAAATGGACGGAGGTGTTTTTTCATGACAAAGCCCAAGGCATGGGGGCCGCATTCATGCCCCAGTAAAAACTTTTTTGCGTGGTGTATTCCAGGATGCCCTGGCGGCCTTTTTCACGACCGGTGCCGCTCAATTTGACGCCACCAAATGGTGTGCTGACCGAGAACAGTTTGTAGGTGTTGATCCACACGGTGCCGGTGTGCAGGGCACGGCCGATGCGCCAGGCGGCTTTGTAGTCGCGTGTCCAGATGCCCGAAGCCAGACCGTAATCGTTGTCATTGCATTGTGCGATCAGATCGGCCTCGTCGGTCCAGGGCAAGAGCGCCAGCACCGGGCCAAAGATTTCTTCGCGGCACATGCGCGCGGTGTTGGGCAAGCCTTCGATGACGGTGGGCAGGTAATAACTGCCCTGCTCGTAATAACCCCCTTGCGGGCGCACGCCGCCACACAAGATGCGGCCGCCTTCGTCGCGACCCAGCTGCACATAGCGCTCGACCGAGTCGCGGTGGCTGCGGTTCACCAGCGGCCCCATGTGCGTGCTCTCCAGCGCCGGATCGGCCACGCGCAGGCCTTGGACGGCGGCCAGCAGGCGCGCTTTGAATTCGGCGTACACCGAGGCATGCACAAAGGCCCGCGAACCTGCGATGCAGGACTCGCCTGAAGAACTGAAGATGCCGTACACCACACCTGCCACCGCATGGTCCAGATCGGCATCGGCACACACGATGGTGGGCGATTTGCCGCCCAGCTCCAGCGAGGTGGGCATCAGCTTTTCTGCGGCCAGGCGCTGAATGCCCATGCCCACGGCCGTGCCACCGGTGAAGGCAATGCGCTTGACCAGCGGGTGGCGCACCAGCGCATCACCCACCACCGAGCCCTTGCCGGGCAACACGCTCACGATGCCGTCGGGCACCCCTGCTCGCTGCGCGATGTAGGCCAACTCGATGGCCATGCGCGGCGTGATCTCGGCCGGTTTGATGACGATGGCGCAACCGGCCGCCAGGGCAGGGGCCATTTTTTGGGCCTCGCTGGCAATCGGCGAATTCCACGGGGTGATGGCCCCCACCACGCCCAGTGGCTCATGCACGCTCATCGTCAGAAAATCGCCGCGTGCCGGGGTGACCGCGTCTTCCCAGGTTTCGGCAGCGGCGGCAAAGTACTGGAAGGTGCCTGCGGCGCTGGCCACCAGGGCTCGGCACTCCTTGATGGGCTTGCCGTTGTCCAGACGCTGCAGCTGGGCCAGTGCTTCACCGTGATCGCGGATGCCCTGGGCAATGCGGTGCAGCATGCCCGCGCGTTCGTGGGGCATGAGCCTCGCCCAAGCCGGTTGCAGCCGGGCTTGTTCGGCCGCCTGCACGGCTTCGTCCACGTCGTCTGCCGTGGCGGCATGCAAGCGGGCCACAGCCGTGCCGTCGTGCGGGTATTCGGTGGTGTAGACCGGCCCCGAAGCATCGCGCCAGCGGCCCGCCAGCAGGGTCTCGATTTTTTCAGTCATGGAGGCCTTTCAGGTCAGATCACCACACTGGCCGTGCGGTTGTGCAAAAAGCGCAGCGCCGACAGCACGGTGAGCGCCGATGTTTTGGGGTTATCGGCCAGGGGCTTGCCGCGCATGCGCACCTGCATCTCGCCAAACGCGCCCTGGGCTTCGATCTCGTGGATGTTTTCGCGCACGGTGGGGTCGGCGATCAGGCGCACCTGCGTGCGGTCCAGCCCCAGACCGGCCAACGACAAGGTGGCGGCCACGTTGGCGTTTTTGGGGTACAGCCGCGCCGCTTCGCGGGCGCTGGCCTGCAAGATCACGGTGGGTTCGGTCAGGGTGTCCAGGTTCACCACCTGCTCGGCGGGCGAGCCGCGCCAGCCCGCAGGCGGCTTGCGGCCAATGTAGGTCACGCTGTCCAGACCGGCTTGCCGGGCGGCCGCCAGCGCATCGATGCCGCCCATGGCCCCGGCCAGCAAATGCAGCTGGGTGCCGCCCTGCTCGGCCGCAGCCTGCAGTTGTTCGGGCAAGCCCGGCGCGGACATGGCACCGATGGACAACACAGCGCATTCGATGCCGCGTTGCAAGGCGGGCAACACATGGCCTGTGAGTGCCGAGTGGCCTGCGCATTCAAGCACCAAGGGGGTCGCAGGCGGCACCTGATGCGTCACCGTCACAACCGGCCCCAGCTCGGCCTGCAAAGCGGCCACTTTGGCCTCAGACACCACGATGTGCGTGATGCGCACACCCGCATGCCCTTGCATGCGCTGGTACACCGCGCGGCCAATGGCGCCAAAGCCAATCAGGGTGAGTTCTTGCGTGCGCATGGCTCAGTCGGTCTTTTTGGGTGGACCGGCAAACTTGACCGGAAACGCGCCCCAGGCCGCCATGTCCACCTCGACCACCACCGGGCCGGGGGTTTGCAGGGCCTGGCGCAAAACGCTTTCCGTTTGTGCGGGATCGCTCAGTTTGTGGTGCACCACCTGCAAGCTGGCGCAAAACTGCGCAAAGTCCGGGTTGTGCAATTCCACATAGCAGTGGCGGCTGCCGTACACCGCGTCCTGGATGTTCTTGATCACGCCATAGCGGCTGTCGTTCATCAACAGCACCAGCAGATCAGCCCGCTCTTGCGCCGCACAGGCCAGCTCGCCCACATTGAGCATGAAGCCGCCATCACCCGCCATGACCACCGCCTTGCGGCCCAAGGCGTGTTCCTGGTTGGCCAGCGCCACACCAATGCCCATGGCCAAGCCCTGGCCAATGCCCCCGCCCAGCGCGTGCACACCCGCACGCGGGTGGTCGAGCACCGGGGCGCGGTTGCCCCACATGGTGTTGGACAAGGTGATGTCGCGCACCCACCACAAGGCCTTGCCTGCGGTGGCCTGCAGGGTGTTCTTGAGTTTGACGTAAGGCCCCAGGGTGCTGTCCACCAGTGCCTCGGCTTCGCGCCGGGTGTTTTTCAAGTCGGTCAAAAAGGCAGGATCGGTCTGCATCCGGCCTTCGAGCGCATCGGCCAAGGCGTTCAGGGTCAGGGCGGCATCGCCTTGCACAAAGTATTCGCTGTCGTAGGCGCGGTTTTGGGTGAGCGCGTTGGCATCAATCCGGAAACGGTGCGCGGGCAGTTGCAGCTTGTAGGTCAGGGTTTCGTTGCTGCGCAAGCGCGAGCCCACCACCAGCAAAGCATCGACGGTCTGGTAGAAGACTTCGCTGGGTTTTTGCAGGTTGTACGACCCCAGGCTGGCCGGATGGTCTTCTGGCAACACACCACGGCCTTGCACCGAAGTGACCACCCCAAAGCCCATGGCCACCAGGCGCTGCACGGCAGCCCCCGCGCCCCGCGCGCCGCCACCAAGCCACAGCAAGGGGCGTTTTTTACCCGCCAGGCGATCGGCCAAGGCCTGCACCGCCTCGGGCGAAGGGGCCAGTGGGGCCACGGGCCAAGGTGTCAAGTCAGCAGGCAAAGGCAGACGCATGCCCTGCACATCAATCGGGATCTCGATGCTGACCGGGCCGCAAGGCGGCGTGAAGGCCACGCGCACGGCTTCACGCAAGGTGGCCAGTGCGGTCTCGGGGTTGCGGATGCGGTACGCCTGCTTGCCCACCGATTGCAGCATGGCCAGCTGCGCCGGGTGCTCGTGGATGAAGCCCAGATCGCGGTCCAGAAATTCCGACTCGATCTGGCCTGTCAGGTGCAACAACGGCGTGCCTGCGGTGATGGCCTCGACCATGGCCCCGGCGGCGTTGCCGCAACCGGTGCCGGTGCTGGTCACACACACCCCCAGCACGCCGCTCACGCGGGCGGCAGCATCGGCCATGTTGCAGGCCCCGGCCTCGCCGCGTGCCGAAACAAAACGGATCTGCCCCCGCGTGTGGAACGCGTCCAGGATCGGCATGTTGTGGATGGAGATCACGCCGTAGGCGGTCTTCACGCCGCAGGCTTCCAGAAAGCGGGCGACCAGCTCGCCCACGGTGATGGTTTGTGGCGTCGTGTTCATGCGGTTTTCTTGTCCTTGGATTTGGCTGGCCAGCCGCCGCGCTGCGGCAGATGGCTCAGGCGTTCGGTCATCTGGGCAGCAGCCGCCTTGACCTTGTCAACCAGTGGCATCAAGGCATCGTCTTCGATGCGCTGCGATGGCATTGAAATGCTGATGGCACACGCCACCCGGCCTTGTTCATTGAAGACGGGTGCGGCGATGGTAGAGATGCCGGTTTCATAACCGCCCATGCTCACGCCATAGCCGCGTTCACGGTCTTGCTCGATCAGGGTCTGGAGGTCTTTGAGCGTGGTGGGCGTTTTGGGGGTGTAGGCGGGCAGCGTGGCTTCGGGGTACAGGGCCGACAGCTCTTTGAGGTCGATGTCCGACAACAAGGCGCGGCCCAGCACCGTGGCGTGCGCGGGCAAGCGCGCACCCACCTGAATGGAGTGGAACATGGCGTTGCTGCCTGCGGCCTTGGCGATGAACACCACCTCGCGGGCATCGCGCACCACCAGGTGGGCCGAAAAGCCGCAGAGGTCGCGCAATTCCTCAATCACCGGACGCCCCACTTCGGTCAACTCCATGGAGGCCAGCAATTCAAAGCCCAGACGCAGCACCGACAAACCGAGCTTGTAGCTCACGCCATCGGGGCAGCGCTCCAGAAAGCCACTTTGCTCCAGCGTGAACAGCATGCGAAACACCGACGCACGGGGCAGGCCCATGCGGCGCGACAACTCGGCACCGCTGAGTTCGCGCTCTTCGCGGTTGAATTGCATGAGCAGCTGCAGGCCGCGCGCCAGGCCGGGCACGGTGTAGCGGTCGTCATTGGGGGTCTTGTCGGTCATAGGGGTCGTCTCAGGCCAGCACAGGCAGGCCCAGCAAGGTGTTCACGGCATGCGAGGCTTCCAGGGGGCAAGCATGGCCCACAGGGCCCAGGCTGATGCGCGATGCCGCTGCGGCAGTCGGCAAGGCCTGAACCAGCGCATCGCAAGCGGCGGGCGTGGTGACGGTATCGGCTTCGCCGCTGGCGATCAGCAAAGGGCCGGACCAGCCGCTCAAATCGTGCGCCAATCGGCCGCTGCCCAGCATCTGCACCGCCTGGGTGTAGCCAGCGGGATCGATCTGGGCCATGGTCTCGCGCACGGCATCCTGCAAGGCGGGTGCCGCCTGCGGCGACAGCATGGCAGCGCCTCGGGCCTGCGCCATGCCTTGCGGCCCCAGCTGTTGCAAATTGGACAGGCGCCCCTGCACCACGCGTTCGCGCTCTGCGTCTGGCGCATCGCCATAGCCCCGGGCCGGGGCCAGCAGCACCAGACGACTGACACGCGCAGGCTGCAAACGGGCGGCACTGGCCACCATCAAAGCCCCCAGCGAATGCCCGACCAGCACCACAGCTTGCGACACATACAAGGCATCCAGCCACGCCCACAGGCGCTCGGCATAGTCCTGCGCGCAGGGCTTGTCCATGGGCAGGTGTGCACTGCGGCCGTAGCCCGGCGCGTCCCAGGCCAGCACACGCACATCGTGCCGGCCCACGGCAGCCCCCAGCTGATAGGCCCAACTGGCCGAGGCCGAGCCAATGCCGTGCAACAGCACATGCGTGACCTGCGGGCCTGCGCCTGCACTGCGAAACTGGATCGGACCGAGCGGTGTGTCCACGATGGAACGCACCACCCCCGACAGGGCATCCTGGGGCAAGAGCTTCATGTCAACGCTTGATTTGGGTCAAGGGCGAGTCGGGTGGGTACACCGGCGTGATGGGCTTGGGCGCACCCAGCATCACGCACATCAGGGCGTCTTCGTCACCGATGTTTTGCTCTTCGCGGTACACGCCAGGCGGCACCGAAATCAGGTCACGCTCGCCCAGCGTGGCTTCCCAGCGCTGGCCGTCTTTTTCGCAAATGACCTTCATGGCACCGCGCAGCACAAAAAAGATTTCTTCCACGTCGTAATGGATGTGCGACGGCCCAATGCCGCCCGCCGGAATCACCATGGTGGAAAACGTGAAGTGCGCCGATGGCACGGTGTTGCCGTCCTTGGCCACCCCTGTCGCGCCCGTGCCCACATAGCGCATCTGGGCGCGGCGGTATTTGGGGTCAAAGTCGGCCTGGAACTTGAGCGCATCCCAGTCATAGCGGCGGGTGGACTTGCGGGCCACACGGCTTTCCATCCAGTCGGCAAAGGACTGACCGCTCTTTTGCAGCATGCTGGCCTGAATATCCAGCTCAGGCGGAATCTGCGGGTTGAGCAAACCGTTTTCGTTGAAATGTGGCTGGTTGGCAGCCTCCAGAACTTTTCGTGCGTGTGCGTCCATGGGGTTTCTCCTTCAATCAATGCATGACAAAGCCGCCGTTGACCGGCAGCAACTGGCCCGTGATGAAACCGCTGCCTTGCGTGAGCAAAAACAAGGCGGCAGCGTTCACGTCATCGGGCATCTGGGTGCGTTGGATGGCGCGCCCGTTCAGGTAGTGGTCGTGCCGGGCTTGTGGCACATATTCGGTGGCTTCCACCAAGGTCAGGCCCGGTGCGATGGCGTTGACGGTGATGGCATCGGGGCCCAGTTCACGGGCCAGAGAGCGCGTCATGGCGATCACCGCTCCTTTGCTGGCGGCATAGGCCAGCAAGCGGGGGGCGCCCCACAGCGCCGTGTCCGACGCCAAATTGACGACGCGGCCACGGCCACTGGCGGCCAGGTGTGAGCGTGCCGCCTGGGTCACCAGCCAGGTGCCACGCACATTCACATCCATCACACGGTCCCACATGTCCAGCGTCAGCTCGTCCATGGTTTTGCCACCCGAGTTGGTGATGGCCGCGTTGTTGATCAAGCCCGTCAAACCGCCCATGGCCTGCGCGGCGGCATCCACGCCGGACTGGATGCTGGCCGGGTCCAGCAGATCCAGAGGCACATAAGTCGATTGCAGTTCTGCGGCCAGCGCCTGACCGCGCTCGTGCAACACATCGCTGATGGCCACTTGGGCCCCTGCGGCCACCAAAGCACGTGCAAAGCTCTCGCCCAAGCCCCGGGCCGAACCGGTCACCAGCACCTTGCTGCCCTGAAGATTGATTTCTTGCATGTTCATGCTGTCCCTCAGGCGCCGGGTCGCTGGGCATTGACGAGGTAGTGCAACACGCGCTTCTCGGCCAGCACCACGGCGTAATACGCCAGGATGCCGATCACTGTGAGCGCGCCAATCACCACGAAAACGCCTGCAGTGTTGCCCTGGCCTTCAAAGAAAACCAGCAAGTAGCCCAAGCCCATATTGCCGCCGACCAGCTCGCCCACCACCACACCGATCACGGCCAAGGTGCTGGCAATGCGCAAACCCGAAAACAGGGGCGGCAAGGTGGTCGGAAATTCGACCATGCGAAACACCTGAAAGCGGGTGGCCGAAAACGAGCGCGCCAGATTGATCAAATCACCGTCCATGGTGCGCATGGCCGACAGCACATTGATGAGCACCGGGAAAAACACAATCAACACCGCCACCAGGATCTTGGGGTAGATGGTGTAACCCAGCCACATCACGAACAGCGGCGCAAAAGCCACTTTGGGCGCAATTTGCAAAGCCAGCAGATAGGGCGACAAAATCGCCTCGATGCGTGGCGACATGCCCAGCGCATAACCAATGACCGCACCCAGGGCCGAGCCCAAGACAAAGCCGATGACCACCTCGGCCGCCGTGATGCCAGCATGCCACAGCAAACGCTCACCTTCCCAAATGCGTGCGCTTTCGGTCACCACCTGGCTGAACGGTGGCAACACAAATTGGGGCACGCCCAGCCAGCCTGGCAGGTATTGCCACACCAGCAGGAACACCACCAGCACAGCCAGGCTCCAGGCCGAGGTCATCAGTTTTTCTTGGGACATGGTTTGTCGGTCAATGCGTTATCAGCTGCGTTTTCTGGTGCGCGCGCGGTTTATTTGCCGCTGGCAAACTGGTTGGTGTAGAGGTCTTTGAGCGGCGCTTCCTTGGGCACAACACCATTGCTCACGTAAAACTTCTGCAACTCGCCCAGACGGGTCTCGTCCATCTGGCCGGGAACTTTCTGATTGGCGTAAACGTACTTGTTGTACATCTCGAACACGCTTTGAATGCTGGCTTCCTTGCCCTTGTGTGCAGGCACGTTCTGCACATAGGTCACAGCGGCCTCCTTGGGGTTGGCCATGATGTCTTTCATGCCTTTGAGCGTGGCACGCACCAGCTTCTGGATCAGCTGAGGATTCTTCTGAATGGTCTCGTCCGAGGCCAGAATGGCCTGCGCCATGCTCTTGAAATAAACATCGGCGGGCAAGATATCGACTTGCGCACCAGCTTCCATGGCGCTGGATGTCCAATCGGGCACACCGGCCATGGCCACGGCTTTTTTCGCAGCGAACTGCTGCCACACACCGGCAGGGCCTGCGGCCTGGATGTTCACATCGTTCTTGGTCAGACCGACTTTGCTGAGCATGCCCAGCAAGGCGTAGTAAGTGGTGTCCGTGTATGAAATGACGGTCACGGTTTTGCCTTTGAGCTCACGCGGGCTTTCGATGCGTTCATCCTTGTGACTGACCAGTTGGGTGAGCGAGCCCGAACCCAGCACGGCCACGGCCTTGACGGGAATGCCCTGCGCCCGGGCAATGATGGGGGTGTCGCCAATCGCACCGCCAATGACCGCATTGCCTGCACCCACCTGCTTGGCCACATCCACCCCACCGCGTGCAGCCACGAACTTCACATCCAGACCTTCCGCTTTGTAGTAACCCTTGGCCTGGGCCAACATCCACGGGCCAAACGCAGGCAGCGTGCCCGGTGCAGGCAACAGATAAGTGATCTCCTGCAATGGGGCTTGTGCATGGGACACACCCGGCAATGCCAGCAGCAAGGCAGAGGCCAGCAAACTCACGCAGCTCAAACGTTTGGCCATCAAGGCGGGGGCTTTTTTCACAGTCATCTCCAGTTGTTTGTCAGGGGTCAAGAAACAGTTGTCAGTGCACATCGGCCTGGGCATCGAGCTTGAGCAGTTCCATCAAGCGGCTCACATAGTCGGCCAGCAGCGGGTGTTTGCGGCGCTGCAGCGGATTGGCCCTGTCCGGTATGTCCACGCGAATTTCTTCAATCAAGGTGCCAGGACGCTCGCTCATGACCAGAATCCGGTCCGACAAGGCCACCGCTTCGGCCAGGTCGTGGGTGATGAACACCACCGTCTTGCCCTCGCGTTGCACGGTCTGCGCCAGGTCCTGCTGCAAGATCATTTTGGTTTGCGCGTCCAGCGCAGAAAACGGCTCGTCCATCAGCAAGACCAAGGGGTCCACCGCCAGTGTGCGGGCCATGGCGGCACGCTGGCGCATACCGCCAGACAACTGATTGGGGTAATGCGCGCCAAAGCCCTTCAGATGGCACTGGGCCAGCAAACGCTCGGAAACAGCATGCCGCTCTTCGCGCGCCACGCCACGCAGCTCCAGGCCAAACTCCACGTTCTGCGCAATCGTGCGCCAGGGCATGAGCAGGTCTTTTTGCAGCATGAAGGCCACGTGCTTGTTGGGGCCGGACACCACCTCGCCATTGACCTTGACCGTGCCCGCCGAAGGCTTGGACAAACCAGCGCCCATGTTCAACAAGGTGCTCTTGCCACAGCCCGACGGCCCAATGATGGAGACCACCTCACCCTTGGCAATCTGGAAATGGATATCACGGGCAGCCAGCACCTCGGCCGACTTGCCACGCGCTGCAAACCGCTTTTCGACGCCGATGAATTCAATCGCCGGGGTGCCCGATACAGGTGTCATGCCCATGTCAATTGTTTCACTAAAGAAACGTTGATTTATTACAGAATCAATCCTACCCGTTTAAAGGCATTTGGCAAAGCCCGATAAAAACAATCAACTAAACAAAACACGAAAAAAAGCCTGAAGCGCACAAGACGCTTCAGGCTCGGTATCAGCCCTTGTCCAAGGGCCAGAAAACCTCAAGAGCTGAACAGGAAGTTCATCACATTGCCGTCTTTGACGACGCCAGCAACGTATCGTGTGTTGTCAACACCGAGCGCGACGGCAACGCCCAGGACACCGCACGAGGCAGAGTGGACGCGCCTGGCACACCACCAATGCAGCAACTACACACTGTCGACCCAAGGCCACAGCCGCCACACTGATCTGCAGACGACACTGCACATGGTGCTGCTGGCCACCAGCGGCTGTCTGGTGTTCTCGCGCATGAATGACTCAACCCCCCATACATACCGTTAGCCACGGTGGACGAGACCTTGTTTCACAAGGTCGGTGCCAACGTCATCGGCCAGCACCACCAGATGAGACTGGACACCATGGTCAGCAGCGATGCCCGCATCAAAGCCGTCGTCTGGCTCATCGGCATGTCGATGCTGGTGAGCTTTTCGCTCGAACAAAACTGGAAAACACGCAGCCCTATGCCCGGACGGGGCAGGCACCTCAGCACCGAGCGAGCTGCGCAACCGTCGGCTCAGCGCTGCGCGTCCCCCACCAGCACGTAAGGCGCCCAGAACGCCGGGTGCCCATAGCGTGCATCGGCCATCACCTGCAGCATGGCCTCACGCAAGCTGTCAGCCTTGGGCGCTTGCGCATGGCCCATGAAGTGCGCAAAGGTGCGCGTGGTCAGCTCTTTGGCGCTGTCCGACTCCACCGCCCAGTGCGTCACCAACAGGCTGCGGGTGCCCGCATAAAAGAAACCACGCGCCAGCCCACTGAGCGCCTCTTCGGCACGGCCATCAGCCGCCGCCGTGTTGCAGGCCGAGAGCACCACCCAGTCTGCATTGAGTTTGAGGCCCAGCACATCTTCAAGCGTGAGCAGTGGCGCCAGCGCGTTGTCTTTTTCTGAGCCATCGGCGGCCATGGCCAAGGCCGGTTGCGTCAGTCTAGGCAAGTCACCGGCCATCAAGCCGTGCGTGGCAAAAGCCAGCACTTTGCGTTGCGCCAGTTGCCCACTCTGGTTCGCCTTGAGCACGCTCTCGCGCGTGGCCTGTGCGCCCAACACCAAGTCGCGCTGCGGGTCGGCCTTGAGCGCGCGTGCCAATTCTTGCAGCTCGTCTCGGGTCTCGGGCAAGGCCGGAATCGCGTGGTAGAGCTTGGCGGTGTCAGGCAGCTCTTGCTCCAGATCCTGGGCGCCGCTGCCCGAGGGGGCGGCCAGATTCCGCACCGCGCCCGCCTGCACACCCGAGGGCGTCGGGTTGAAGGCCGGGTCGCCCCAGGCCATCAGTGTCTGCTGGGGAATCTGGCGACGCGGCAGCGCGCGCAGGCTCAGCCACGCGCCCACGCTGGGCACCTGGCTCAGGCTGACCTGGCGGATAAGCCAAACCGGCGAAGCACCTGCCGCGCGCGGCTGAGTTTGCAGCACCGACAGCGGCAAACGCGCCAGCGCACCCGAGGCCGCCACGATCCACTGCGAGCGGTCGGCCATGTCCGCCGCCAAGGGGCCCAGCAAGGCCTTGTAGGCCTCGTGCGCCAGGCCATCGTTGAAGGGCAACAATTTACCTTGCGTGCCCAGGCTCTCGAGCGAGGCGCGCAGCATGTTCACCACCTGCTGCAAACGCGCCTGGTCCATGGCGGCGCGGTGAAAGCGCGCCACCGGCTGGCCCTGCACCTGCTTGACCGCCCAGACGTTCACCCCTGTAGCATCGGGCATAAAGACCCACAGCGCTTCTTCGCCCGTCAGGCGCGCAGCAATCTCGTCGAGCTTGGGGGGCAGTGGGCGCACCAGGCGGTCATAGCCTGGAAAGCCGGCCTTGATGCGGCCTTGTAAATCGGCACGCTGTTTCTCCAGCACGGCAATGCGCTCGCGCATCTGTGAGGCGATCTCAGGCAGCGTCGATTGGGCGCCACCGGCATCGCCTTGCAAGAAGGAGAGCAGTCCCCGGATCTCGTTCTTGGCGTCTTGCTCCTGACGCACCAGATCGGCCAAGCCCTGGGTGTTGGCGGCCGAGCGCAAGGCGGCATCGGCCAAGGCCTCTTGCACCGCGCCCGCACGCAGCCAATCGGCCAAGCCCAGTGCTTGGCTGGCACTGGCCGGATCGGCTTCGGCCAAGGCCTCGATGCAAGTCGCGATGATGAGCTGGCGCGTGTCGGGGCGGATACCGTATTGGTCCAGGAAGTCGGCGTTGCGCGAGTGCACCAAGTCGTTGGCCGCTTGCTGCAACAAGGGCAGCGCCCGCGCCTTGCTGGCGGCCTGGCCACTGCGCCACAGGGCCACACCCTGCAGGCCTGCGGCCTGGGCTGTGAAGAAGTGACCCTCGCCGTAAAGCTGGCGGTTGCCTCGGGCTGCGCGTTCAAACAATTCAGCCGCCTCGGCATGCAAGCCATTGCCCAGATACACATAGCCTCGGTCGAAACTGAAACGCACGCGGTTGACCAGCTTGGGGTCACCTTTGGCCAGCGCGTCCAAGCGACGCAGCTCCTGCAAGGCCTCCGGCCATTTCTTCTGGCCCGCCAGGGCCAGAATCACATCGCGCCGGCGCGAGGTTCGGCCCAGGCTCATGGCGTCCTCACCCAACGCCTCCAAGATGTCGTCGGATTTGCGCGCAAGGCGTTCCGATTGCGCAAATTCCCGCTGGCTGAATCGCAAATTGGCTGCGGTGATGAAAATGCCCGAGCGGTAACGGATCGGCAATGTCGCCTCGGCAGCAAAGTGGATGTAATCGCGCAAGGCCTGCTCGGCTTCGCCAAACCGGCCAGCCGCACGATTGGCCTGAATTTTGCGCGCAATGGCCTCCCCCACGTCTGCGGCATGAGCCTGCTTAACCAGCGCATCGTCTCCCGCCACCTGCATCGACAACACTTTGCGCGCCGCATTTTCAAACCGCGTGGCAGCGTCCACCGAAACATCCCAACGCCCCAAGCGCTGCTCCAACGCCGAAAGCACCCGGTTGTAAAAACCAACACCCCGCAAGAACATGCGCTGCCCACTTGGCCCCATCCTTTCGCGTTCAACAACGGTGATGACCTGGGCCACACGCTCGAGTTCCTGTCGAGCTTGGTCCACCTTGCCCCATTGCAGAAAATCATTGGCCAAATGGGTCATGAAGAACGGTTTATTCACACTGGCCACTTGCGAGATCACCGTCCGGCGCAGTTCGACTGCGCGCGCGTACTCACCCCGGTTGCGATAGAGGTTGGCCAAATCGCTTTGAATGCCAACGCTTTGCAGCAAAGGGATGGCCTCACGCAGAACTTGCTCCTCCACCTCTGGCATGGACAGTTGGCGGGCCGCCATCCGCTTTTGCCGAACCTGAAGTTCCAGTCTGGTTTTGAGCGCATCGGTAGCCAAGGGCTCAGCCAAGATCACTTTGAGCCGAGCCTCTTCTTCCGGCGAAACTTTTTTGAATTGGCTCTCGATCTCGGCCTCTTGAGCTGATGTCACCAAAGGCCATAGGCACAGCAGACAAAAAAACCCGAAAAGCAATCGTCGCATCAACGACCTCCTTTACCCACCAGCGGATAGGGGCCCCAGTAGGCCGGGTTCGCAAAGCGTAGCAGCGCCATGCCAAAAGCCAGCTCAGGAGCTGAACAGGAAGTTCATCACGTCGCCATCCTTGACAACATATTCTTTGCCTTCTGCGCGCATCTTGCCCGCGTCCTTGGCGCCTTGCTCGCCCTTGAATGTGATGAAGTCGTCAAAGGCGATGGTCTGGGCGCGGATGTAACCTTTTTCAAAGTCGGTGTGGATCACGCCGGCGGCTTGTGGGCCGGTGTCGCCTTTGTGGATGGTCCAGGCGCGCACTTCCTTGACGCCAGCGGTAAAGTAGGTTTGCAGGCCCAGCAAGTCGTAAGCGGCGCGGATCAAGCGGTTCAGGCCTGGCTCGTCTTGCCCCAGCTCCTTGAGGAACTCCAGGCGGTCGGCGTCGTCCATCTCGGACAACTCGGCCTCGATCTTGGCGCAGATGGCCACCACCGGCGCGTTTTGCGCTTGCGCAAAGGCCTTGAGGCGGTCCAGGAAGGGGTTGTTCTCGAAACCGTCTTCGGACACGTTGGCCACAAACATGGCGGGCTTGGCGGTGATCAGGAAGAACTGCTTGAGTTCAGCCTGCTCTTCCTTGCTGAAATCGATGGTGCGCACGGGCTTGGTGTCGTTCAGCGCAGTCTGGCATTTCTCGAGGATCGCGACCTGCTTGATCGACTCCTTGTCGCCCGAACGGGCGGTCTTGCTCACGCGATGCAGGGCTTTCTCGACGGCCGCCAAATCGGCCAGGCACAGCTCGGTCTGGATCACTTCAATATCCGCGATCGGGTCGACCTTGTTGGCCACGTGGATCACATTGGGGTCTTCAAAGCAACGCACCACGTTGACGATGGCGTCGGTCTCGCGGATGTGGGCCAGGAACTTGTTGCCCAGGCCTTCACCCGTGCTGGCTCCGGCCACCAGGCCAGCGATGTCCACAAACTCCACAATGGCCGGCACGATGCGCTCGGGCGTGATGATTTCAGCCAGCTGCTGCAGGCGCGGATCGGGCACCTCGACCACGCCCGTGTTGGGTTCGATGGTGCAAAAGGGGTAGTTCTCGGCCGCAATACCGGCTTTGGTCAAGGCGTTGAAGAGTGTGGATTTGCCGACGTTGGGCAAACCCACGATGCCGCATTTGAGGCTCATGGAAGGCTTTCGATGATTCGGGGGATAACCGGCAATTTTAACGGCTGGGGCTGTGGGTACCCCGGACTCTGAACGATCCATGCCCTGCCCGCCCCTGTGAAACGGCCGCCACCTACAATCCACGCATGGCATCCCAACCTGATATTTGCATCCGCGGCGCTGGCATTGTGGGCCGCACTTTGGCCTTGTTGCTGGCACGTGAACGCCTGCGCGTGGCGCTGGTCGATGCCCCCCCAAAGACCTCGGGGCCAGATGTGCGGGCCTACTCGCTCAACGGCGCTGCACAGCGCATGCTGCAAGACCTGCGCTGCTGGCCTGACAGCCCCGCCGTGACGCCAGTGCACCAGATGGAAGTCTTTGGCGACCACGGAGGAGAACTGCATTTCGGCGCCCAGGACCTGGGTGCGGGCGAACTCAACTGGATGGTGGACGTGCCCGTGCTCGAAGCGCGGCTGGCAGCGGCCGTTCAGTTTCAGCCCCAGATTGAGGTGGTGTCATCACCCGTGACCGCCCCCCTGACCGTGATTTGCGAAGGGCGCGCCAGCCAGACCCGTGCCGAGCTGGGGGTGGCCTTTGACATCACCGCTTACGAACAACATGCCGTGGCCACACGCCTGCGTTGCGAACTGCCCCACGGCGGCGTGGCCAGGCAATGGTTCACCTGGAGTCAAGTGCCGGGCCGGACTGAAGCCCAAGCCGAGATTCTGGCTTTGCTGCCCTTGGGCGGCGTGGGCGGGCACGAGGTGGCCTTGGTGTGGTCGGTCCACCCTTTGCGCGTGCCGCATTTGATGGGCCTGACGCCCGAAGACTTTGCGCAAGAACTGGCCCAAGCCTGCGGCCTGGCGCTGGGTCGCATGAGCCTGACGTCCGAACGCGCCGTCTGGCCTTTGCAGCTGGCCCGCGCTTCGCGCTGGATCGGCCACATGCCCGGCACCACCCAACAGGCCTTTGCCCTGGCCGGTGATGCGGCCCACGCCATGCACCCCCTGGCGGGTCAGGGCCTGAATGTGGGCCTGGCCGATGTGGCCGAACTGGTCCGGGTGATCCAGGGCAAAGAGTTCTGGCGCTCCCTGCACGACCTCAAGCTGCTGCGCCGCTACGAACGGGCGCGTCAGGCCGATGTGCAAGCCATGGGCTTCGTGACCGACAGCTTGCAGCGCCTGTTTGCCCAGCCCGGCCCGGTCTGGCAAAACCTGCGCAACTGGGGCATGCGCGGCTTTGACCGCAGCGGCCCTTTGAAGCACTGGATGACGCGGCACGCCATGGGCGCCGATGCACCCAGCGCGCATTGAACACAACCCCCTCTCCTGCGTTTTTGACACGGAACACCCCTCATGACATTTCTTCGCACACTGGCCCTGTCTGTTTTCGCGCTGGCCATCAGTCCGGTCTTTGCTCAGGAAGCCACCATCCGCAAAAGCCTGACCGAGCGCCTGCCCAATTTGCCCAAGATCGACGAGATCAGCAAAACCCCCATGAACGGCCTGTACGAGGTGCGCATGGGCAGCGACATCATGTACAGCGATGCCGATGGCAGTTTCCTGATCCAGGGCACGCTGATCGACGTCAAGCAAAAGCGCAACCTGACCGAAGAACGCGTCGACAAACTCTCGGCCATCGCGTTTGACCAACTGCCTTTGAAAAATGCGTTCACGCAAGTCCGTGGCAATGGCAAGCGCAAACTGGTCGTGTTCGCCGACCCCAACTGCGGTTACTGCAAGCGCTTTGAAAAAGACCTGCAAAAACTCGACAACGTCACGATCCACCACCTGCTGTACCCCATCCTGGGTGAAGACTCCAAAGTCAAATCCAAAAACATCTGGTGCGCCAAAGACAAAGCCAAAACCTGGAACGACTGGATGCTCAATGGCAGCACACCGGTTGCAGCCAATTGCGACACGGCCGCCGTTGATGCCAACGTCGAGTTCGGCAAGAAGTACCGCATCACCGGCACGCCCACCTTGTTCTTTGCCGATGGCACCCGCGTGCCCGGTGCTGTGCCTCTGGCCCAAGTCGAAAAACTCCTGGCTGACATCAAATGAACCTCACCAAACACCCTGAAGACCCCACCTGGCACCTGATCCGACGCCTGGGTTTTGCCGGTCTGATCCCCTTTGTTTTTCTGGCCCTGTGCCTGTGGCTGGTGGGGCCTGATTTGCACCCGTATGTGGCGCTGGCCATGCAGGGCTATGGCGCCGTGATCGTGTCGTTTCTGGGCGGTATCCATTGGGGCGTGGGCTTTCGCAATGCACTGATCACCCCCAATTCACCGCGCATCCATTTCACCTGGGGGGTGGCACCGTCCATCCTCGCCTGGGTGGGCGTGATGATGCCCGCCTTTGCCGGCCTGCCGCTGCTGGGCTTTGTGCTGATCGGCTGCTATGTGATGGACCGCCGCACCTGGCCTGCCGCAGGCCTGGCGCCCTGGCTGCCCATGCGTTTGCAGTTGACCATCGTCGCCGCCCTGAGCTGCTTCCTGGCTGCGGGTGCAACCTGATCCATGGCCAATACAGCTTTGCACTACGCCGTCGAAGCGGCCGACCTGAACGCCCACCTGTTTCGGGTAACGCTCACCATCCCAGAACCTGCCGCGCAGCAAACCGTGTCACTGCCGGTGTGGATTCCCGGCAGTTATCTGGTGCGCGAATTTTCCAAAAACCTGCAAGGGCTGAAGGCCCAACAAGGCCGACGCCAACCCGCCGTGGTGCAGCAAGACAAATGCACCTGGCAAATCACTTGCCGCACAGACGTGCCGCTGGTGCTGCGCTACGAGGTCTATGCCTTTGACAACTCGGTGCGCACCGCCTGGCTGGACAAGCAGAGGGGCTTTTTCAACGGCACCAGCCTGTGCCTGCGGGTGCAGGGCCAGGAAGGCCAAGCACACCACCTGCAACTGTTGCCCGTCAAAGGTCAGCCCTCATGGCAAGCCGCCACGGGCCTGACACCGGTCAAGGTCGACAAACGCGGCTTCGGTCTGTACAGCGCCAATGACTACGACGAACTGGTCGACTGCCCGGTGGAGCTGGGCACCTTCTGGTCCGGCAGCTTCAACGCTTGCGGCATCCCGCACCGCTTTGTGGTGGCAGGCGCCCTGCCCTCGTTCGACGGTGACCGCTTGCTGGCCGACACGCAAAAGATCTGCGAAGCCGAAATCCGCTTTTGGCACGGCCAGGGCAAATCTGCCGGACAAAAAGCCCCGCACAAAAATTACCTCTTCATGCTGAACGCCGTGCACGACGGCTACGGCGGCCTGGAGCACAGAAACAGCACCGCGCTGATCTGCAACCGCAGCGACTTGCCCCGGCAAAACGGCCCCCGCAGCAGCGAGGGCTACACCACGCTGCTGGGCCTGATCAGCCACGAGTACTTCCACACCTGGAACGTCAAACAACTGCGACCCGATGCCTTTGCACGCTACGACTACACGCAGGAAAACTACACCACCTTGCTGTGGTTCTTCGAAGGCTTCACCAGCTATTACGACGACCTGTTGCTGCGCCGTGCGGGGCTGATCGACGATGCCGCGTACCTCCAACTGCTGAACAAGGCCATCACCCAGGTGCAGCAAACGCCTGGCCGCCATGTGCAGACCGTGGCCCAGGCCAGCCAGGACGCCTGGGTGAAGTACTACCGCCAGGACGAAAACACCCTCAACGCCACGGTGAGCTACTACACCAAGGGTTCATTGGTGGCGCTGTGCCTGGACCTGTCCTTGCGCCAGGAAGGCCAGGGCCACACGCTGGACCACGTGATGCGCGGCCTCTACAAGCGTTGCAAGGCGGGGCCCATGCGCGAGCAAGACCTGCTGGACGAACTGCAGGCACAAACCGGCCGCAGCTGGCAAGCCGAGATCGCCGCCTGGGTGCACACCACCGCCGAGCTGCCCCTGGCCAAGTTGCTGAAAGATCAGGGCATCCAGATCCATGTGGAGACCGGCACCTTTGCCGACCGCCTGGGGGTGCGCCACACCGACAGCGCCAGCGGCGTGCAGATCAAATCCGTGCTGCGCGGCAGCGCGGCAGAACAGGCTGGACTTGCCGCCCGCGACGAATGGCTGGGTGTCGAAGTCGGCGCCAAAGGCCAAGGCGGTCATTGGCGCATTGGCAAACTCGCCGAAGTGCCCGACTTGCTGGGCAAGGAGCGCAAGCTCACCGCCCTGGTCTCGCGCGACCGGCAGCTGCTGCGCCTGCCGCTCACCGTGCCCCAGCAAAGCTCCCTCTGGCGACTCGAAGCGGCCAAAGACCGCCAAGCCAGCTGGCCTGTAGCCTGAAAGGCATCGCCATGTTCCGCGCCTTCTTTGGACACAAACGCTGGTGGGCCTGGGCCTGGCTGGGCGGCACGCTGCTCTTGCTGGGCACCTGGTACAAGGTGCAGCTGAACGTGCAGATCAACGACTGGTTTGGCGCGTTCTACGACTCGGTGCAAAAGGCCCTGAGCCAGCCGGGCTCCATCAGCGAGGCCAGCTACCTCGGCTTGCTGTGGAGCTTCTTCCAGATCGCAGGCATTTTTGTGCTGGTGGCCGTGTTGCAAGAGTTTTTGGCCAAACACTTCGTGTTCCGCTGGCGCACCGCCATGAACGACTTGTACGTGGCGAACTGGTCACATCTGCGCCAGATCGAAGGCGCCTCACAACGCGTTCAGGAAGACACCCTGCGCTTTGCGCGCCTGATGGAAACACTGGGCCTGGGCCTGATGGACAGCCTGTTGACCCTGCTGGCTTTTCTGCCCATCTTGTGGACGCTGTCCGAGAAAGTCACCGCCTTGCCCTGGATTGGCCCGGTGCCGCACTCCTTGGTGTTTGTGGCTTTGCTGTTTGCCATCTTCGGCACGGTGCTGCTCGCGGGTGTGGGCAGTCAGTTGCCGGGTCTGGAATACGCCAACCAGCGCGTGGAAGCGGCCTACCGCAAGGAACTGGTGATCGGTGAAGACGACCCGCTTCGGGCCACACCGCCCACGCTGAAAGACCTGTTTGCGGCGGTTCGTCAAAACCACTTTCGCATGTACTTTCACTACATGTATTTCGATGCCGCCAAATGGAGCTACCTGCAGGCGGGCGTGCTGGTGCCCTACATCGCGCTGGCGCCCAGCATCGTGGCGGGCGCTTTCACCCTGGGCGTGATGGAGCAGATTGCCCGCGCGTTCTCGCAGGTGCAAGAGTCCTTCCAGTACCTGGTGCGCAGCTGGTCCAGCATCGTGGAGCTGGTGTCGGTGTTCAAACGCCTGCGGGCGTTTGAAAAGACACTGCGTTGACCCCGCTTGCTTGGGCGATCACTGGCAGACCCAGACCCCCCATCGCGCACAGGGTGCGACTCCTGCAAAAAAGAAAAACCCCGAACGGTCAGCCGTCGGGGTTTTGCTTGGCGCGCTGAGCGGCTTATTTGTTGCGCAAATCCACCACGCGTTTGGCCTTGCCCTGGCTGCGCTCCACGCCGCCTTCGGCCTTGAGTTCAATGTCCACGCTGGAGCCGATGTAGACCTTGATTTCGTGCTGCAACATCTTGGCGGCGGCACGCGCTTCGATGCCGTCGGGGGCCACACCGGGCTTGGTCTCGATCAACACCTTGAGGTTGTCCATCGGGCCTTCACGGGTCAGCACGCACTGGTAGTGCGGCGCCAGTTCGGCACGCTTCAAGATCAACTCTTCGATCTGGCTGGGGAACACGTTCACGCCCCGGATGATCATCATGTCGTCGCTGCGGCCGGTGATCTTTTCCATGCGGCGCATGGTGCGGGCGGTGCCGGGCAGCAGGCGCGTCAGGTCGCGCGTGCGGTAACGGATGATGGGCAGGGCTTCCTTGGTCAGGCTGGTGAACACCAGCTCGCCCATCTCGCCGTCGGCCACGGGCTCACCCGTCTCAGGGTTGATGATCTCGGGGTAGAAGTGGTCTTCCCAGATGGTCGGGCCGTCCTTGGTTTCGATGCACTCGCTGGCCACGCCCGGGCCCATGACTTCAGACAAGCCGTAGATGTCCACCGCGTCGATGGCCATGCGTTTTTCGATCGCCTGGCGCATGTCGTTGGTCCAAGGCTCGGCGCCAAAAATACCGATGCGCAGCGAGCTGCTTTGGGGGTCGATGCCTTGGCGCTCGAACTCGTCGGCAATCGCCAGCATGTAGCTGGGCGTGACCATGATGATGTTGGACTTGAAATCCTGGATCAGCTGCACCTGGCGCTCGGTCTGGCCGCCGCCAAAGGGCACCACCGTGAGGCCGAGTTTTTCGGCCCCGTAATGCGCGCCCATGCCGCCGGTGAACAGGCCATAGCCGTAGCTGATGTGCACCATGTCGCCGGGCTTGGCACCGCCTGCGCGGATGCTGCGGGCCACCACGTTGGACCAGGTGTCGATGTCCTTGAGCGTATAGCCCACCACCGTGGGTTTGCCGGTGGTGCCGCTCGATGCGTGGATGCGGGCGCAGTTTTCACGCGGCACGGCAAACATGCCAAAGGGGTAGCTGTCGCGCAGGTCGGCCTTGGTGGTGAAGGGGAACTTGGCGATGTCGGCCAGGGTTTTGCAGTCGTCGGGGTGCACACCGGCCGCATCGAACTTGGCGCGGTACACGGGCGAGTTGGCATAGGCGTGCTGCAACGTCTGCTGCAGGCGCTTGAGCTGCAGACTGCGCAGCTCATCGATGCTGGCCTTTTCAATCGGCTCCAGGGGGAAGGCTTTTTCAGTCATGGGGAGACTCCGAATTCAAAAATCAATGGGGGCGTTGTGCAGATGCGGGGCACTGGAAGGCATGGATTTCCGCCTGCGCGGGAATGACATTCGAGACGCGGCAAGGACAAAAAGTGCGCGGGCATGGCGACTCACTCAGGCACCACAGTGCCCGGGATCTGCGCGCTCTTGCCACGGAACAGGGCAATCACTTCGCCGTTCTGGTTGGTGACCTTCATGTCGTAGATGCCGTGGCGACCACTCAGGGTCTGCTCAAGGCCTTCGCAAGTCAGCACATCGCCCAGCTTGCCGGGCTTCAAAAACTCGATGCTGCAGCCTGCGGCCACCGCGTTCTTGTTGTAGCTGTTGCAGGCAAAGGCAAAGGTCGAATCGGCCAGGGTGAAGATGAAGCCGCCATGGCAGATCTGGTGCCCGTTCAAATGCAGGGGTTTCACCTCCATGCGGATCACGGCGCGGCCTGGCTCGCAGGCCAGCAGCTCCATGCCCATGGTGTCTTTGGAGGCCACGTCGACGGCGAACATGGTTTCGCCCACTTGGCGGGCCAGTGCTTGAGGGTTGGAAGTGCTCATCATTCGCCTTGGATCATTCGCCTGTGAACTGCGGTGCGCGTTTTTGCAAAAAGGCGTTCACGCCTTCCATGTAGTCGTGCGTCTTGCCCAACGCCGACTGCGTGTCGCGCTCAATATTCAGGTGCGCATCGAGCGAGCGCGTACCCGCGTCGCGCAGCAGGTGCCGGGTGGCGACCAGGGCCTTGGTCGGCATCACGGCCAGCTTGTCGGCCAGCGCCAAAGCGGCGGCCACGCAATCCTCGGCCACGTCCCAGATCAGGCCCCACTCCTTGGCCTTGTCGGCGCCCAGCTTGTCACCGGTCATGGCCAGCGCCATGGCGCGGGGCAGACCCAGACGCTCGACCAGCAGCCAGCTGCCGCCCGCGTCGGGAATCAGACCGATCTTGCTGAAAGCCTGCACAAAACTGGCGGTGGGCGCGGCAATCGCGATGTCGCAGGCCATGGCCACCGAAGCCCCTGCCCCCGCAGCCACGCCGTTGACGGCGCAGATGACCGGCATGCGCAGCGACTGCAGGCGGCGCGTGGTGGGGTTGAAGGCATCGTTGATCACTGGACCAGGATCGGCACGCTCCAGCAGGCCGGGGCCGGGGGTGAAATCGAGTTCGGACAGGTCCAGGCCCGCGCAAAAGCCACGACCTGCGCCCGTCAGCACCACAGCGCGCACAGCGGGGTTGGCTTCGGCCTGGTCGAGTGCCGTCCACAGAGCACTGTGCATCTCGCGGGTGAAACTGTTGAGGGCTTGCGGGCGGTTCAGGGTGACCAGCGCCACTGCGCCTCGCACTTCGTACAACACCGACGGGATGACGGATTCGGTCATGGAATTTCTCCTTAGCCAGCGAATTTACCATTAACCGACCGATCGGTTGGTTAATGTTTTCCCCTAGTCCATCCAGCATCTTCGCCCCCTGCTGCGCCCGGATTGACAGGCTCGTGGCAGCCGCCTTGGTTATAGTGGTCCCGGAATTTCACATCCCTATTGGAGAAGTCTGTGAGCTACGAAAACATCGAAGTCCGCACCGAAGGCGGCAAAGTCGGCATCATCACCCTCAACCGCCCCAAAGCACTCAATGCGCTGAACGGCCCCTTGATGGACGAACTGGGCACCGCCCTGAAAACCTTTGACGCCGACGAAGCCATTGGTTGCATCGTCATCACCGGCAGCGAAAAAGCCTTTGCCGCCGGGGCCGACATCGCGGCCATGGCCAAGTACAACTTCCACGAGGTCTACAAAAACGACTTCATCACCCGCAACTGGGAAACCATCCGCGGCATCCGCAAGCCGGTGATCGCGGCCGTGGCCGGTTTTGCGCTGGGCGGCGGCTGCGAGCTGGCCATGATGTGCGACTTCATCATCGCCGCCGACAACGCCAAGTTCGGCCAACCTGAAATCAAGATCGGCATCATCCCTGGCGCAGGCGGCACACAACGCCTGCCCCGCGCCATGGGCAAATCCAAGGCCATGGACCTGGTGCTGACGGGCCGCATGATGGACGCCGCCGAAGCCGAGCGCGGCGGTCTGGTCAGCCGCGTGGTGCCGCTGGACAAATTGATGGACGAAACCCTGGGTGCCGCACTGATGATTTGCGGCTACGGCCAGCTGGCCACCATGGCCGCCAAGGAAAGCGTGAACCGCGCCTTTGAAAGCGGCCTGTCCGATGGCGTGATGTTCGAGCGCCGCATGTTCCACGGCCTGTTTGCCACCGCCGATCAGAAAGAAGGCATGGACGCCTTCCTGAACAAGCGCGCCCCCAACTTTGTGAACGCTTGACGCCGCGCCCCCTGCGGGGGCATGGCGCTGGGGTTGAGCCTGGTGGCCCGCTCAGGTGGCCGATCCCAGAAAACGAATCAAGGCCGAAGCGACCTCCTGCGGCGCTTCGCGCTGCGGAAAATGCCCCACGCCAGGCAGTACCTGACGCTCGTAACGCTGCCGGAAATAGCCCGCCTTGCCCTCGGAGGTTTCAGGTGGGTTGACGCCGTCCGCACCGCCATGCAGCACCAGCGTGGGCACATCCAGCGGCAACACCTGACTGAGCGCCTGCTCGTCCACATCGTAACGGCTGTCGCCAAGGGCATGGCCCCAGCGGTCCTGGTAGGAATGCAAGGTCACCTCCGGCCAATCCGCATTGGCAAAGGCCTGGGCCGTGGCCTCAAACTCCTGCGGCGTGTACCAGCCTGGCGGTGACCAGGTGTCCCACATGGTGTTGGCAAAGGCCGGGCCCGATTCGCGCACGGCCCGTTGGCCACGCGGTGTGGCCATGTACCAGTGGTACCAATAATGGCGCGCCTGCTCGAACGACAGGTTCTGCGAAGGCAAATTGGTGCCGTAAGCCACCGACAACAGCACCAGGTGACTGGCCACGCCCGGCTGCAAGGCACAGGCATTGGCCGCCGCGCGGGCACCCCAGTCGTGGCCGACCAGCGCAGGGCGCTGCAATTGCAATGCTTCAATCAGCTCCAGCACATCGCGCCCCAGCGCCGAGAGCTGACCGCTGCGCGGCGTGACCGCTTTCAGGAAAGTGGTGGGCGCAAAACCCCGCAAGGCCGGCACGATCACGCGCCAGCCCTGCTCGGCCAGACTGGGCGCCACCTGCGCCCAGGTGCGCGTGCTGTCGGGCCAGCCGTGCAGCAGCACCACGCAGCGCTCGGCCTCGGGGTTCCATTCTTCGTAGCCAATGCGCAGGACCGGGGTGTCGATGAATTTCATGCGGTGTTCCTTTTCTGCTGAGTGTGCATCTTGCGTCATCCCTGGATCAGCGCGGTCGGCACCACCATCACCACCGCCAGTGTGAAGCTGACAAAAGCCATGACCGTGCTGCCCATCACCACCTGCGCCAGACGCCCGGCATGGGCACCAAAGCGTTCGGCCAGCATGGGCACATTGCTGGCACTGGGCAGGGCCGCCACCAACACCAGCACCATGGCGCTGAACGGATCCAGCGGCAGACCGGCGGCCATGAGCGCCTGACCGCTGCCCCACACCAACGCCGGATGCAGCACCAGCTTGAGGGCCACGATGCGGCCCACATCACCGCGCTGGGCGGTGGCCGGGGTCTGCGCCTGCCGCTGGGTGCGGGCCAACACGCAACCCAGCGTGAACAGGGCCACCGGCGAAGCCGATTGCGACAGCAAATTGAGCATCGTCGTCATGGCCGAGGGCAATTCGAACTGCGTGGCCGAGAGCAGGCTGCCCACCAAAATGGCCCAGGGCAGCGGGTTGACGGCCATGCCCACCAGAGCCTGGCGCGCCGCGCGCCCGGCACCCGCAGCGCCTTGCCCGTCCAGCCGCGACAGGGCAATGCACAGCGAGGAAGTCAGCACCATGTCCAGCGACAAGGCCACGATGGATGGTGCGGCTGCCGCAGACCCCAGCAAAGTCACCAGCAAAGGCACACCCATGAAACCGGAATTGGGAAAGGCTGCCACCAGTGCGCCGAACGAAGCATCGTTCCAGCCGGTGGCCCCACGCCGGGTGATGGCCAGCGTGAGCGCGAGCATGCACAGCGCGCACAGCACGTAGGTCACCACAATGCCCGGCGCCAGCAAGCTGGCGATCGGCGTGGTGGCAGCAAAGCGCAGCAGCATGGCGGGCAGCGCCAGGTACAGCACATAGAAGTTCAGCCCCGGGATCGTGTCCAGCGTGATCCAGCCACGCCGGGCCACCGCATAACCGCAAAGCACCAGCCCAAAGAAAGGAAAGGTCACCGACAGGATGTGGCCGAGCACGTTCATGGTGGGACTCCGTGCTCAGCCCATGGCCTGCGCCAGGCGCCAACCGGCATCGGCCAGCAGGCGCGCACGCGCGCCGGTGCTCTGCGCATCGGCGGAGGCGGCATTACCTTGCTCGGCCCGAAAACGGATGCCTTGCAAAATGGCCGCCAGCCGGAACATGTTGAAGGCCATCAGGTAGTGCCAGTGCGGCGGAGGCTCGCGCCCCGTCAGGCGGCACCAGGCCTGCAGATGCTCCTGCTCCGAAGGGATGCCCAGCAACACCAGATCGTGCTCGCGCATGCCGCGAAACTCCTGCGCGGTCAGGCGCCAGGCCATGCAGTGGTAGGCAAAGTCCACCTCCGGATCGCCGAGCGTGGACAGCTCCCAATCGATCACAGCCAGCACGCGCGGCTCGGTCGGGTGAAACAGCATGTTGTCCAGGCGCAGGTCACCGTGCACCAGCCCGGTCGAGGCCGCTGCGGGCGCATGGCGCTCCAGCCAGTCGATCAGCCGGTCCATCGCGTCGATGGGCTCGGTCTGCGTGGCGCGGTACTGCGTCGTCCAGCGCTGCAACTGGCGCGCGCGGTAGTTCTCGGCGCGGCCATAGCTTGCCAGCCCCACGGCGGCAGGGTCCACGCGGTGGATGGCGGCGGCCACGCGCTGCAGCTCGGCATAGATGGCGGCCCGTTCTTCGGGGCGCATGCCCGGCAGGCTCGGGTCCATGAAGACCCGACCCTCCACAAAGGACATCACGTAAAAGGCGCGCCCGATCACGCTGCGGTCCATGCACAGCGCGACCATTTGGGGCACGGGCACATCGGTATGGGCCAGCGCCTGCATGACCTTGTATTCGCGGTCCACCGCGTGCGCAGAAGCCAGCAGCGCGCCCGTGGGCTGGCTGCGCAGCACCCAGCGCTGCCCGCCCGAGCTGACGCAGTAGGTCGGGTTGGACTGGCCACCGGCCAGGACTTCAAATTGCAGCGGCTCGGACAAGGGGCCGATCTCGCGCGTCCACCATGCCGTCAAGGCCTGTTGTTCGACCGGACTCACAGGCTGCCCACCAGATGACCGCCATCGGCGCACACCACACTGCCGGTCATGAAGCGACCGGCATCGCTGCACAGCAACAGCAAAGGCCCGTCCAGATCGGCGGGCTCGCCAAAGCGCTGCTGCGGAATGCGGCTGCGCAGGCGCTCGCCCGCGTTGCTGGCCAGAAAACCGGCATTCAGGTCGGTGCGCACATAGCCGGGCGCCAGCGCATTCACACGGATGCCGTGTTTGGCCAGCTCCAGCGCCATCTGGCGCGTGAGGTGCAGCAGGCCCGCCTTGGAGGCGGCATAGGGCGCCACACCGCCAGCGACCCGCTCGCCCGTGATGGACGCGATGTTCACGATGGCCCCGCCCTGGCCTGCCGCCACGCGGTGGCGCGCCCAGGTCTGGCCGACCAGCCAGGCGCCCTTGAGGTTGGTGTCCAGCACCTGGTCCCAGTCGGCCTCGGTCTGCTCCAGCAGGGGTTTGGACACCGCCACGCCCGCGCAGTTGACCAGCAGGTCGGGCAGCTGGCAGCTGGCCTTGAATGCGTCCATCAACGCGCTCACGCTGGCCGCGTCGCCCACGTCCAGCGCGACCGCGCTGGCCTGGTGACCGGCATCGCGCAGCGCCTGCACCGCCCCATCGAGGCGGTCCTTGCGCCGCGCCGCCAGCACCACCTCGGCACCGGCCGCGGCCAGGGTGTGCGCAAAGTGCAGGCCCAGCCCGCTGCTGGCCCCGGTGACCAGGGCGCGCTGGCCGTCCAATCGAAAATCAGGCAAGCGGCTCATGAATGGCTCTCCGTGGCCGTGCCCTTCATCAGGTGCTTGGCCAGGCTCCAGCGGTGCACTTCGGAGGGGCCGTCGTAAATGCGAAAGCCCCGGATGTCGGCAAAGATGCGCGCCACCACGGTCTCGCCGGTCACGCCCTGACCGCCCAGCGTTTGCACGCAGCGGTCGACCACGCGCCACACGGCTTCGGAGACGATGACCTTGGCGCGGCTTGAATCCTGCAGGCCCAGCCCGCCCTGGTCGAGCACCCAGGCCGCATGCCAGGTGGCCAGGCGGGCCAGGTGCAGGTCCATGGCGTTGTCGGCCAATGCAAAACCCACGCCTTCGTGCTGCCCGATGGGGCGGCCAAAGGCCTGACGTTTGCGGGCGTATTCAACAGCCACATCGTGGGCGCGGCGCGCGGCACCGAGCCAGCGCATGCAGTGCGTCAGGCGCGCGGGCGACAGGCGCACCTGCGCATAGCGGTAGCCCTGCCCCACTTCGCCCAGCACATTGGACGAGCCAACGCGCAGGTTTTCGAAATGCAGCACACCATGGCCGCCGGGAAAGCAGCGGTCCAGCGTGTCCATGTTGCGCTCCAGGTGGATGCCCGGCGCGTCCATCGGCGTGAGGAACATCGTCGCGCCCACATCGGGCACATTGGCCATGACGATGCCCACCGCCGCGCCGTCGGCGCCGGTGATCAGCCATTTGCGACCCGAGATCAGCCAGCCGTCGCCGTCCGGCTCGGCAGTGGTGGCCAGCAGCGAGGGGTCGGAACCGGCGCCAGGCGCGGGCTCGGTCATGCAAAAGCAGGAACGGATGCGGCCTTCGACCAGCGGGCGCAGCCAACGCTCCTTTTGTTCGTGCGTGGCCACTGCGTGCAGCAGATGCATATTGCCTTCGTCGGGCGCGAACACGTTCATGGCGATCGGCCCCAGCAGGGAATAACCGCTTTCCTCAAAGACAATCGCGCGACCAACATGGCTCAGGCCCAGCCCGCCGTATTCGGGCTCGGCATGCGGCGACAGCAGACCGGCCTGGCGGGCCTTGGCCACCAGCTCCAGGCGCAGCGATTCTTCAGGGCCGTGCGGTCCCTGGCGCGGGTCCGACTCCATCGGGATGATCTGGTCTGCGATGAAAGCGCGCACGCGCTGCTGCAGGTCCTTGAGTTCAGGGGGGATTAAAAAGTCGATCATGCCGACGCTCCTGGTGTGCTTCTCCAACGCTCTTCTGCCGTGTCCCAGGCGCCCAGCGCCTGCAAATCGGGCACCCAGGCCAGGCCGGACTTGGCGTCCGACGATGCAGCCTCGGGCGTGACCACCACATCGAGCAAAGCCGGCAGGTTCTTCAGGGCACGCTCGATGGCGGCGGGCAAATCCTCGACCCGTTCGATGCGTTCGGCGTGCAGGCCAAAGCCGCGCGCCATGGCGGCGTGGTCGGCGTACTGCAGCTGCGTGCCCACCACCTTGCCGTGCGTTTCCTGCTGGTCGCGCACCTCAATCGCCCAGGAGCCGTTGTTGGCCACCACGATCAGCACCGGCGCCTTGTGGCGTGCGGCGGTGTCGATTTCCATGGCGTTGAAGCCAAAGGCGCCGTCGCCGGTGGCCACGACCACGGTGCGGTCGGGCAGCGCCAAAGAAGCTGCCACGCCAAACGGCGTGCCCACGCCGATGCAGCCCAGCGAGCCGGGGTCCAGGTAGGTCGATGCGGGCAGGCCCACACGCGCAAAGCTCAGGAAATCACCGCCATCGGCCACCACCACGCTGTTGTCCGGCAAGGCCTCGCGCAGCGCGGCCAGCAGGCGGTTGGGGTGCATGCGGCCATCCTTGCCTGCGGGGGCCTGCTGCATGGAGGTCAGCAGTTTTTGCGAACGGGCTTCGTGCTGGGCACGGGCCTGCTGCGCCCACTGGCGGTCGCTGGCAGGCTGGCGATTCCCCGCAGCGGCCAGGATGGCTTCAAGCGCGGCATCGACCGAGCCCAGCACTTCGGCCGCGCCACGGCGGTTGTCGCGCATCTCGGTCGGGGTGTCGGCGATGCGCACAAACTTCGCATCACCAAAGATCGCGGGCGAACCATAGGCAAGCTGAAAGTCCAGCTTGCGGCCCAGGGTGATGACCACATCGGCTTCGGTCATGACAGTGCCACGCATGGCCGCCACCACCGAAGGATGCGACTCGGGCACCAGGCCCCGGCTCTCGCCGGTGTCCAGGTAGACCGCGCCCAGGGTGTCGAGCAGGCGGATCAGCGCGCTGCTCGCGCCACGCGCGCCCCGGCCGCTGATGACCAAGGGCCGCTTGGCCGACCACAGCACCTCGACCGCCTCGGCCACGGCTGCTGCGTCAGGCTGCAGACGCGGCTTGCGGCGCGGCGCCAGCCACTCGGGCAATTGCATGGCGGCGCTGGGTTCGGCGCGCAGCGTGTCCACCGGAAAGTCCAGGTACACCGGACCAGGCTCACCCCCAATGCCCTGTGCGCGGGCCAGGGCTTCGTCGAGTTCCTGCATGACCAGATCGGGTTCGCGCACGGTGCGGGCATAGCGGGTGAGCGGGCGCACAAATTCGGTGTGCACCATGTCCTGCAGGGCGCCGCGGTTTTCCTGCGCGCGTGGTGGCGTGCCCGACAGCACCAGCACCGAGGCACGCGCCACATGGGCGTTGGCAATGCCGGTCATGGCGTTGGTCACGCCGGGGCCAGCCGTGACCAACGCCACGCCCACCTGGCCAGTCAGCTCGGCATGGGCGTGGGCCATGTAGACGGCGGCGCGTTCGTCGCGCACATCGATGATGCGGATGCCTTCAGCGTCCAGCCGCATCCACAGCGGCATGATGTGGCCGCCACACAGTGCAAACACGCGGTCGATGCCTCGCGCTTTGAGGCAGCGCGCAATCCAGGCGGCCGTGCTGCGTTCGGTCACTTCGGGTGAACTCATGTTGTGTCCTTGTTTTGTTCAACGGGCGGCAATGAAGCCGGTGGAAATCCAGGGGAACGCCGTGACCACGGCCAGGCCGACCAGCAGGGCCATCACATAGCCCAGGATCGGGCGCATGCCTTCGCGTGGGTCGACGCGGCCAATCGCGCAGGCGGCGTAGTAGCCCACGCCAAAGGGCGGCGCAAACAGGCCAATGCCCATGGACAGCACCACCACCATGGCGTAGTGCACCTCGTGCACCCCCATCTGGCGGGCAATCGGGAACAGCAGCGGGCCAAACAGCACGATGGCGGGAATGCCTTCGAGCACGCTGCCCAGCACGATAAAGGCCAGCACCGACACCGCCAGGAACATGCCGCTGCCGCCGGGCAGGCTGCCCATGAGCTGCGCCAGCTTGGCCGAAAAGCCCGACTGCGTGAGCGACCAGGCCATGCCGTTGGCAGTGCCGATGATCAGCAAGATGGCGCCCGTCAGCGCCGCGGTTTCGATCAGCATCGGCACCACACGCTTGAGGTCGAACTGTTTGTAAAAAAGGAGACCGGCGATGACCGCGTAGGCGATGCCCAGCGTGGACACCTCGGTGGCCGTGGCCACCCCTTCCACCACGGCGGCGCGGATCACGAAGGGCAAGGCCATGGCCGGCAGCGCGACCACGAGGGCCTTGCCGACTTGAGCGAGGCTCGCGCGGCGCACATGCGACAAGTCTTCTCTGCGGTAGCGCCAGCCGATCACGGCACACAGCGCCAGGCCCATGACCACACCGGGCAGCATGCCGCCGGTGAACAGGGCTGCAATCGACACGCCGGTGACAGAGCCGATGGTGATCAGCACCAGGCTGGGCGGAATGGTTTCGGTCTGCGCGCCACTGGCCGACAGCAGCGCCACCAGGTCGCCGTCTTTCGCACCACGCTTGCGCATTTCAGGAAACAGCACAGGCGCCACCGCGGCCATGTCGGCCACCTTGGAGCCGGAAATGCCCGACACCAGGTACATGGCGCCCAGCAGCACATAAGACAGGCCACCGCGCACATGCCCCAGCAGGCTGGCCAGAAAGGCCACCATGGCGCGGGCCATGCCCGTCATCTCGATCAGCAGACCGAGGAAAACGAACAGCGGCACCGACAGCAAGATCACATGGGACATGCCCTCTTCCATGCGGCCGATCATCACGCCCAGCGGCAAGCGGGTGGTGAGCGCCAGAAAGCCCAACGTGGCCAAACCGAAGGACACCGCAATCGGCACGCCCGCAAACACACACAGGCCGGTGATGCCGACAAAAAAGATCAACAAGTTGATCTGCCCCAGCCCCTGAAACAGCGGGGCCAACGCCACCATGCCCGCACAGACAGCCACCACCGCCAGCACCGCGCTTGCGGCCTGCCGCCAGCTGGATTGGCGCAGCAAACGCAACAGCGTGATGAGCGCCATCAGGCCCAGCCCCACCGGCAAGGCCGAAGCCCGCCAGGCGGCCGAGATTTCAAGCGCGGGCGTCAGGATGGCGGCCTCTTCATGCGCGTAGCGGAAGGCGGCAGGCACCTGCATGACCAGAAAGGCCAGCGACGCCGCCACCGCCAGCGTGTCCGCCTGAGCGCGCCCGGGCGCGCTCAGGCGGGCCACCAGCGCCGTCATGCGCATGTGCTCGCCACGGCGAAACGCGATGACCGCACCCAGCACCGACAGCCACAGGAACAGCAGCGAAGCGACTTCGTCGCTCCACACCAGCGGCGTGTCCAGCCAGTAGCGCGCAATCACGGCCGCCAGCAAGATGCCGACTTCCACGGCAATCAGCACGGCCGCCACGATTTCAACGCTGCGGCCAATCACCGCGTCGATCAAGGCGACCACACGTCCACCCGCGCGAACGGGCGCGGACGTGCTGCCGTGCTGACCTTCAGGGATGCCTTCCAGGCTGGCAAGCTGGGCACTCATGGTTCACCTCAAACGTTCTGGCCAACGAAGGGCTGCAACAGCGCCCAGGCTTCGGCGCCAAATTTCTCTTTGACCTGGGCGTAAAAGCCCGAGTTCTGCAGCGCTTTGCGGAAGGCGGTCGTGTCCACGGTGTTGAACACCAGGCCTTTGGCTTCGAGCTGCTTTTGCAGGTCGAGGTTGGCGCGGGCGATGTCGTCACGCTGGCGGCGGGCGGCAGCGTTGATGTGGCGCGAGATGATCTGTTGCAGATCCACCGGGATGCTTTGCCACAGCGGCTTGTTGGCCACGAACCAGAAACCGTCCCACGAGTGGTTGGTCAGTGAGCAGTACTTCTGCACTTCGAAGAACTTGGCCGTGTCGATCAGGGCCAGCGGGTTTTCCTGACCATCGGCCACCTTGGTCTGCAGCGCCTGGTAGGCCTCGGACAGCGGCAAGCTCACGGGCGCGGCGCCCAGGGTCTTGAACATCGAGACCCACAGCGGCACGACGGGCACGCGGATCTTGAAGTTCTTGAGGTCTTCGGGTGTGCGGATGGGGCGCGTGCTGGTCGTGATCTGGCGGAAGCCGTTGTCCCAAACGGTGTTGAAGGGCACCAGATTGGTTTTCTCGATGGCGGCGCGGATGTGGTTGCCCACCGGGCCGTCCATGGCCGCCCAGACCTTGTCATAGCCCGAGAACAGGAAACCGGCACCGGTCAGCGCGGTGGCCGGGATCAGGGTGGACATCACGGTGCCCGGGAAGGTGGCCATCTCGAGTGCGCCCGATCGGATCTGCGACATCATGTCCGAGTCGCTGCCCAGCTGGTTGTTGGGGAACAGCTCGATCGCCACACGGCCACCGGTCTCACCCTGGATGGCGGCAATGGCTTCCTTCAAACGCACGTTCACCGAGTGCGTGACCGGCAGATCGGTGCCCAGCTTGAATTTGAATTCGGGGGCCTTGCCCTGTGCCAGCGTGATGCCGGGCACCAGTGCGCTGGACGCCACGGCGCCAGCCTGAAGGAATTGTCTGCGTTGAATCATGAAAGTCTCCTGGTTGTGATGGCGCTGCTGCAGCACCTGGAAGTGGTTTTGCCCATCGAGCAGGCGCAAGTATTCTGAATTCAGAGTTCTATTACATCGGTATTTTCCCTAGTGCATTCTGAATTCAGAATACTATCATCGTGCCCAATTTGATCTTTACGCCCGACCTTTGGAGAACCGAAATGAACCGCCTGAACACGCTGAGTGATGCTGTTGCCACCCATGCCCGACTGAACCCCGAAAAACTCGCCGTGCGCGATTCGCGCCGGAGTCTGAGCTTTGCCCAATGGCACGAACGCGCCGAGCGGCTGGCCGCCGGTCTGCGCGCCAATGGCCTGCAAAAAGGCGACCGCGTCGCCCTGCTGGCCTACAACTGCCTGGAGTGGATGGAGATCTACGCCGCGCTGGCCCACGCCGGGCTGGTGGCGGTGCCCCTGAACTTCCGCCTGACGGCCCCCGAGATCGCCTACATCGCCGAACACAGCGAAACCCGCGCCTTCATCGTGCAGGACGTGCTGGCTGCGGTGGTGGAGCCGCTGCGCCAGAGCCTGGGCCTGGAGCCGGGCGCCTGGATCGGTTTTGGCAGCGAGGTGCCTGCGGGCTGGACGCGTTACGAGCAGCTGATCGAAAACGCCCCGACCGAGCTGCCCCCGGTGCAGGTGCAGCCGGGCGACATGAGCGCGCTGATGTACACCTCGGGCACCACAGGCCGACCCAAGGGCGCGGTGCGCAGCCACGAAGGCAGCACCCTGATCGCGCTGGCCACCGCACTGGAGATGGGCTTCACCCCCAACGACACCGCCCTGCTGGTCATGCCCATGTGCCACGCCAATTCGCTGTACTTCAGCCACACCTTTGTGCACCTGGGCGCCACCTGCGTGATCGACGACCGCCGCAGCTTCGACCCCGAAGCGCTGCTGGCCACACTGTCGGCCGAGCACGTCACCTTCACCTCGCTGGTGCCGACGCACTACATCATGATGCTGGGCCTGCCCGAGGCGGTGAAGGCCCGCTACGACGTGAGCGCCGTGGAAAAGCTGATGATCTCTTCGGCCCCGGCCCGCAAGGAAACCAAGCTGGCCATCATGGAGTTCTTCCGCAACGGCAAGCTTTATGAACTCTATGGCTCCACCGAGGCCGGCTGGGTCACCCTGCTGCGCCCGCAGGAGCAAATCGAACGGCTGGGTACGGTGGGGCGCGAATGGGCAGGTTCCGGCCCGATCCGCCTGCTGGACGCGCAAGGCCGCGAAGTGCCCGATGGCGAAGTAGGCGAGCTGTTTTCGCACACGCCCTATGTGTTCGACGGTTACTGGAAAAACCCCGAAAAAACCGCCGAAGCCTTCAGCGGCGACTGGTGCTCGGTGGGCGACATGGCGCGGCGCGATGCCGACGGCTTCATCCACCTGGTGGACCGCAAGAGCAACATGATCATCAGCGGCGGCGAGAACATCTACCCCTCCGAAGTCGAAGCCATCCTCGGCGAGCACGAGAAGATCAAGGATGTGGCCGTGATCGGCCTGCCGCACGACAAATGGGGCGAAGCCGTGCATGCGGTGGTGGTGCTGCACCACGGCCAGTCGCTGAGCCAGGAGGAACTGATCGGCTGGTGCCGGGGCCGCATGGCGGGCTACAAACGCCCGCAGTCCATCCGCTTTGTGGCCGACCCGGACATGCCGCGCACCGCCACCGGCAAGATCCTGCACCGCATCCTGCGCGACCAGATGGGCACCGCCGCATGAAGGACCGCAGCCGGGGCCGGGCACGCGCTAGACTAGCTGCCTTATGAAAGCCATCGCCCAAGCCCCCAACCTCGTCGAACAAGTGCGGGATGCCCTGCTCAGTGAAATCGCCTCGGGCCAGCTCAAGCCGGGCGAGCGCATCATCCAGGAACAGATCGCCCAGGCTTTGGGCGTGTCACGCCAGCCTGTGCAGCAGGCATTGATGCTGCTGCGCAACCAGGGTGTGCTGCGCGATGCGGGTGGCCGCGGCTTGATCGTCACGCCGCTGAACCCTGACCGGGTGGAGCACGTCTACCAGATCCGCGCCGTGATCGAAGGTCTGGCCTGCCGCCTGGCCGCAGAAAAACAGGCCGATCAGGCCCGCAAGCAAGGTGCGGCCCTGATCGAGGCGGGCCGCAAGGCGGTGGCCAGCGGCTCGGTGCCCAAGATGATCGCAGCCGACATCCGCTTCCATGAGTTCCTGTACGAGATGGCGGGCAATCCGCTGATCGGCCCGGCCATGGACACGCACCTGACCTACACCCAGCGCGCCATGGGCGAAGTGCTGGTGCAGGACCAAAGCCCGCGCGACATCTGGGACCAGCATGCCGCCATCCTGGACGCCATCGCATCGGGCAATGCCGAGGCCGCAGAAAAGCTGGCACGCGAACACCTGATGCAGGCTTCGGGCTTCATGGTCTCACGCCTGAATGAACTCGCTGGCGCGGTCGATACAACCGGCCCCGAGACCGCTGAATAAGGCTTTCGCCGCTGGCTCTCATCCAAGCTGCATGAAGCGCGTTCGCAGGCCTTGAAGAGGGTTCACGTTCAGATCAAGCGATCCATCTGTGGGGTGTGGTGCCAGCAAACGCACTCCCTTTGTCTGTCATGCATTTCAGCGCTTGACCACCGCTTTGTATGTGAAACGGTCGGAACGAAAATACATGTCCGAATACGTCAGCGGCTGCCCCATGACGTCATGCGGCGTGAAACGGATGTGGACCAGCGGCGTTGCAGGGTCAACCTCCAGCAGTCGGCCTCGCAATTTGCCAGCCGCCACGGCTCCAGCCTCAATTTGGATGCTGGCCAATCGGTAGCCCAAGGACACTTCAAGAATGGACACCACATCATGATCGTCCAGGTTCTCTTGAATCAGCGCATGGGCAATTGGGGGCAAGGCGTGCAAAACGCCATAGGCCATGGGCTGACCGTTGACACTTCGCAGTATTTTGATCTGGGTCAGCAGACTGCCCGGTTCAATTTGGAGTGCTTCAGCGGCTTCTTTGCTTGCCCGGACCTCTCGAACCGACAACGTTCGCCCACTCGGTGAATTGCCGCGTGTGCGCATGTGCTCGTAAAAACCCGTCAGAGGCCCCAGCCGTGGCGCATCTGAAGGACGCGTGACAAAACTGCCCTTGCCATTGATCTTGTTGATCAGGCCCTGCTTGTGCAATTGGGCCAAAGCCTGGCGCACCGTGATACGGCTGACACCAAAGGCCACCTCAAGCTCGGCCTCCGAGGGCAGCTTGGCACCAGGGGGCAAGCGATTGTTCAGAATGTCCTCGCGCAAACGCGATTCCACCTGCGCAAACAAGGGAACAACGGGCTCCGACGAGGTCTGAACAGGGGGGCGTTTGGTTTTGGCCATAGTGACCAAGTATAGGCCGCAGCCAAACCAGGCAGATCATCCTGTCATGACAGGTTTGACAGCCTGCAGATCAACCTATTATGATAGGTCAAACCTGTCATCAGATGCTCGGATGCACTTTTCGAGTGCCGCACTTTTTCGCAATTTCAGGAGACCATCGCATGCAACGCAGAATCGCCGCTCTTGCCATCGCCTCAATGGCCATGACCACCGCTCTCGGGGTCTGCGCTCAGGACTACCCCAACAAACCCATTCGCGTGATTGTTCCGTATGCCGCAGGTGGCGTGGTGGATGTACAGGCGCGAGTGCTCACCCAGCGTTTGGCCGAAGAGCTCAAGCAAGCAGTGATTGTGGAAGCCAAGCCCGGTGCCAGCGCCAACATCGCGGCCGAATACGTTGCGCGTGCGCCTGCCGATGGCTACACGCTCATTGTTTCGGCCAGCTTCCTCATCAACAACCCCATGCTCGAAGGCGCCAACCTTCGCTGGGCCCCCAAAGACTTCACGCCCGTTGGCCGCTTTGCGCTTTCTCCCAGCTACTTCGTCGTCCCTGCCAGCTCGCCGGCACACAGCGTCAAGGAATTCGTTGAACTGGCCAAAAAGGCCAAGCCCCCCCTGCAATACGCCGATGGCGGAACCGGCACGCCTCAAACCATGTCAAACGAGGCCTTCAAGGTTGTCGCCGGCATTGCTCTGGAGCCCGTGATGTACAAGGGCGCCCCGCCCGTCATCACGGACCTGATCAACGGCATGGTGTCGATGACCATCAGCCCGTCCACCGTGGCCATTCCGCACATCAAATCCGGCAAGCTGCGTGCATTGGCAAACATCAACAGCCGCCGATCACCTCAGTTGCCCAATGTGCCGACCATTGCCGAGGAGGGCTATGCAGAGGCCACCGCATTGTCCTGGTATGGCTTGCACGCACCAGCGGGCACACCAGCAGAGGTCATTCGAAAACTGGAAAATGCCATGCGGGCCGCATGCGCAACACCCGAAGTCAAGGAACGGCTAATCAGCGCTGGCGGTGAAGAGGCTTTTCTTGGCACGTCCGATTTTGTGAATTTCTTGAGTGTGGACCAACAGCGCTGGGAAAAAGTGGTCAAGCTCATCAAAAATTAAGACCCCCGCGCACGCCATGAGTCTCACCCGATCGCACAGCGATTTCACCGCCTTGATGGAGAATCTTCGCGACTTTGTCAACACCGAAGTGATGGCGCGTGAAGATTTGCGCACCGCACATGACGGCGATGCCGTACAACGACTGACCGCAGAATTGCGTTTGCTGGCTCAGGCGCGTGGCCTGGGCGCGCCACGAGGTTCAGCGGCCCACGGTGGGCTAGCATTGTCCTGGGAGGAATGTTGCGCCTTTCTGGAGCAGGCAGGGCGCAGCTTCCTGGGGCCAGCCGCACTTCAGTGCGCCCCACCGGGCCAACCCGACATTGCCGCACTGGACCAATTGGCCAGTCCCGCGCAACGAACGCGGTATCTGGAACCCATGATGCAAGGCCAATTGCGCTCATGTTTTGCGATGACAGAACCCAGCCCTGGTGCTGGATCGGATCCACGCATGCTCAAGACCACGGCACGCCGCGGTGGGGACGGCTGGGTGATCGATGGGCACAAATGGTTCATCAGTGGCGCCATTCGCGCAGACTTTGCCATCGTCGTGGCGCGTGCCGATGAAGGCGTGTCCTGGTTCATCGTGGACAAGGACAACCCCGGCTTTGAGGTCGTCCGCGACGTGCCCACCATGGAGCCGTTTGACATTGGTGGCCACGCAGAACTGGTGTTTCGCCAATGCCGCGTGGGCCCAGACGCGCTGGTGGGTGAACTCGGCCAAGGTCTGGCGCACGCGCAGCTGAGGCTGGAGGGTGCACGCCTGTTCCACTGCATGCGTTTCATCGGCCTGGCCTCGCGTGCGATGGACATGGCCCAGGCTTATGCCACTGAACGCGAGTCGCACGGTGCACGGCTGTCCGAGCATCAAATGGTGCAAACCATGATCGCCGATGCACACATCGATCTGTATGCAGCCCGATTGATGACCCTGGACGTGGCACGCCGGTTGGACGCAGGCGAGTCCATCCGTCACCACTCGTCCATGGCCAAGGTGTTTGTTTCGGAAGCCGTCTGCCGCGTTGCCGATTCGGCGGTGCAAATCTGTGGCGCACTCGGCATCTCAGAAGACATTCCCGTGTCGATGATCTTGCGCATGCTGCGCCCATTCCGAATTTACGACGGCGCATCCGAGGTGCACCGGTCTGCGATTGCCAAACGAGCGCTGCACCAGCGCCTGTCCGCCTAACCCCTTGTCTGAATGGTCATGTCCACATCCCCCGACCTGAGTACATTTCGCGCTCGTCTGCGCAGCTTCCTCAGCAGCAAGCTGCCAGATGACATCCGAGAGGCCACACGTTGTGGTCGCCAGTTGACACGCGAGCGGCTGCTGGCATGGCACAAGATTCTGGCCGCCGAAAATCTGCTGGTGCCGCACTGGCAACCCGAGTGGGGCGGCCAAGGCTGGAGCGTGACGCAGCAGATGATCTATGACGAAGAGATGGCGCTGCATGATGCCCCCGAGCTCAACAGTGTCACCTTCGACATGTTCGGGCCGGTGTTGATGCGTTACGGCACGCCTGCACAGCAGCAACGTTTTCTCCCGGCCATCGCCTCAGGCGATCAGTGGTGGTGCCAAGGTTACTCGGAACCCAATGCTGGCTCTGACCTGGCAGCGCTGGTCACGCGCGGCGATCGGGCGGGTCCCCATTACATCGTCAATGGCTCGAAAATCTGGACCTCTTATGCACAGTACGCCGACTGGATGTTTTGCCTGGTGCGGACCGCACGAGAGGGTAAACCTCAAGAGGGCATCAGCTTTCTGCTGATCGACATGAAAACACCCGGCATCACCGTGCGCCCCATCGTGGGCATTCACGGCTGGGTCGTTTTCAATGAGGTGTTTTTCGACAACGTGCAGGTGCCAGCAGATCTGATCATTGGTGAAGAAAACACCGGCTGGTCCATCGCCAAGTCCTTGCTCGAGTTCGAGCGGCTCAAGCTGGCGCGCATTGGCGAAAACAAACGCCGCAGGGCCCGTGCACGCGAAGCCGCCATGACCAGAAGCGAAGGTGGCCGACGCGTAGCAGACCAGCCCTGGTTCCGCGAACGCTTTGCCGAACTGGAAATGCGACTCATGGCACTGGAGGCCAACGCAGGGCGTTTCATCGCGCGACAACAGGCAGGCGAACAGCTGGGCGCAGAGGTGTCCATGCTCAAAATGCGGGGCAGCCGACTGATTCAACTCTGGGAAGAATTGACGGTGGATGCCCTCGGACCGGAGGCACTGCCGCTGGACCCGACCTGGTTGTACGCGCCACAGGAAAGCAGCGACGGGCACGCCGCCAAACAAGCCAGTCAACACGATGCACTGGCTGGCACGGCCTCATCGCGCCGGTTTTTGGCGCGTGGCTACACCATCGCTGGCGGTTCCAGTGAGATTCAGCACAACATCCTCGCGAAACAGGTTCTGGGTTTATGAGCACCATCGATTCGAACGACAACGCACAGATGCTGGCCGACAGTGCGCGTAAATATGTTGAGCGAGGCTACAGCGAAGTGCAGCGCGCCATCTCCAGCCAACACCCTGACGGATGTCACCCCGGGCGTTGGCAGGAGTTTGCCGATCTGGGCTGGCTGGCCTTGCCGTTGGCCGAGTCGTGCGGTGGTCTGGGTGGAAGCTTGAGTGATGCCTGTGCCCTTGCTGAAGAGCTCGGTCGTGGTCTGGTGGTGGAGCCACTGACCACCAGCACGGTGCTGGCAGGATGGTTGTTACAGGAAAGCACATCGAAGGGTGAGCCATCGGATCTGTTGTCGCAATTGGCCGATGGCAGCATCCGCATCGCTTTTGCACCTTGGGAAGCACAGTCACGATACGATGCCACCGATCTCCAGACCCGTGCCGAATCCGGACCGCATGGTTGGCTTTTACAGGGTGCCAAATCACTGGCCCTGGGCATCGCAGGAGCGGACATGCTGATCGTGGCCGCACTCACCGGGCCGGGCAGGCGTGGGTTGTTCCTGCTGGCATCTGACACAAACGGTCTGGAGATCACCCCTAGGGTGCTCTATGACGGTCGCCATGCGGCCAGCCTGCGATTGAACTCAACACCGGCCAAGCTGCTCATTGAAGGCATCGATGAGGACATCAACACCCTGGTCACACGCGCTCTGGACCGCACGATCATTGCGCACTGCGCTGAAACAGTGGGTGCCATGGTCAAAGCGTTCGAGATCACGCGCGACCATGTGGGTACGCGAAAGCAGTTTGGCAAGGCCATCGCGTCCAACCAGACGATTCAGCATCGCCTGGTGGATCTGTATGTCGAAATAGAAGAAACGCGTGCGCTGGTGCGGGCGGCCGCAGCATCGGCAGGCAGCACGGGTGTGCCATCGCCGCACATGACAGCCGCCGCAGCGGCATGCATGGCCCAAGTCTCACGACATGTCTGGGAAGAAGCCATCCAGTTGCATGGTGCGATTGGCATGACAGAAGAATATGTGATCGGCGCTTACGTTCAGCGCCTGGCGTTGGCCGGGTCCATCTACGGTCACATCCACCACCATCTGGAACGGCTGGCTGCGCAGTCGCTTGGAGAAATTTCATGACCACCCCCACGCCCTCTGCTTCTGCGACAAACGCCGTCCTCATCGATCGCCATGACGGCGTACTTCAGCTCACCCTGAATGCACCGCAGGCTCGCAACTCGCTGCAGTCACCTGGCGTGCTCGATGGCCTGATGGCCGGGCTGGATCAGCTGGAGCGCGATTCGACATTGCGTTGCGCCGTCATCCACGGTGCCGGTGGTGCTTTTTGCTCAGGTGGAGACCTCAGGCAATTGGCATCCGGCACCGAAGACGAAGTGCGCGCTCGCATGACCCGAAACGCCTGGTTGTACCGTCGGATTGCCTTGTCTGAAAAACTCATCGTGGCCGCTGTCGACGGCGCCGCCTACGGTGCGGGCTTGGGCCTGGCCGCCTGTTGCGACCTCATCGTGGCTGGACACAAGGCGGCGTTCTGTTGCGCCTTTACCCGAGTGGGGGCCATGCCAGACGCCGCCCTTTTCTGGTCCTTGCCAGCACGTGTCGGCATTGCTCAAACCCGACGACTGATGCTGATGGCCTCGGAAGTGAGCGCCGTCCAGGCGCTGGCCATGGGCCTGGCCGATGAGCATGTGCAAAACGGTGAAGCATTGCCTGCTGCACTGGCGCTCGCGCAGCAGCTGTCGCAAGGTCCTGCGCGTCCATACGGCCGCATCAAGGCAGGCTTGCGACAAGCACCGATGTCGTTGGAGCAAGCCCTGTCGTTCCAGTTGGACAATGCGCCTGGCTTATTTGCCAGCAGTGATTTCCAAGAAGGCGCGGCCGCCTTCTTCGAGAAACGCAAACCCGTATTTGGACGCGCCTGAATGCCTGCAGCGACGGCTGATTCCTGACCCGGCCTTGCAAGGGCCCTGCATTGAGACATCATGCCGAGTCAGCAACCTGAAGTCCTGCGGAAGACTTCGGGCTTGAAGAAATCAGGCCCGTCCTGGATCTGAGCCCATTTCACGGGCACAGGCCGACAAAGACCCACAGCAGTTGATCTTTCGAGGCATCATTCACTCGGCGCGGATATGACCTTTGCGCACGAAATCGCCCCACTCTCGCGCATCCTGGCGAACCAGGGTGGCAAATTCGTCGGCCGTTCTGGACGGCATGTCGGAAAAACCCAGCCGACGCCAACGCTCCTGCAACTCCGGCAGCGCTGCGACGCGGCGTGCTTCGGCATTGAGCCTGTTCACAACGGCGGCCGAGGTGCCCGCAGGCGCAAACAGACCGTACCAGGCCGTCAGATCGAAAGGGACACCTTGTTCTGTCAAAGTCTTGATGTCAGGGAATTCACGCGAGCGCTGTGCACCCGTGATGGCGATGGCGCGCACCTGGCCTTTTTCGAGCAAAGGCAAGGCCGCACCGGGGGGCAGAAATGCGCTGTCCAGACGGCCACTGGCGAGGTCCATGGCCGCAGCGTGCAGGGTGCGGTAGGGCACATGAACCATCTGCTGACCGGTGCGTTGGAGCAAGGCCTCCATGCTCAGATGCCCGCCAGAACCGATGCCCCATGAGCCGTAACTGGGCGGCGTGGCAGCGCGGGTTTTGAGGTAACTCACAAACTCCGGCACATTGCGAATCGGCAAATGGCTGGCCACCACGAGCAAGGGGCCCAACGAACCGACCTGGGCGATGGGTGTGAAATCCTTGATGGCGTCGTACTTGAAGTGGTCGTAGATCGCTGGATTGACCAGCAAGGCTGCGGTGTAGGTGAACAACAAGGTGTGGCCGTCTGCCGCCTGTCGGGCCACAAATTCAGAGCCCAGCATGCCGTTGGCGCCCGGACGGTTGTCGACGATGAAGGCTTGCTTGAACGTCTGTGCGAACGCATCGGCCATCAGCCGCACAGCCACGTCACCTGTGCTGCCCGGGCTACCGTTGACAACGATTCTGACGGGACGTTTGGGCCAGTCGTTCTGGGCTTGTGCGCTGGTGCACACCAGCAGCACAAGCCACAACAGCAGTCGGTGCAATGGCCGTTTCATGGGCATTGGAGGACGTGGTTCAGTCGAGCTGCAGGCTCATCGGTTTGACGATGCGCTCCCAGCGACGGGTGTGGTCGTCAATCAGCGCGCCAAACTGGCTTGCAGACAGCTGGGGGGCGGTGGCGCCGTTGGCCACCAGGCGCTCCTTGATGTCGGCTGAATTGAGCAGTTCATTGACCAGTGTGTTGAGTCGTTCGACCACGGGGCTTGGGGTGCCTGCAGGCGCCAGCAAGCCATACCAGGAGTAGGCGACCATGTCGGCCAAGCCTGACTCCTTGAAGGTGGGAACAGCGGGCAACAAGGGGGAGCGTGCATCGGAGGAGATACCCAGCGCTTTGAGCTTGCCGCTCTGGATGCGGGGAATCGCGGTGGCTACCGCATCGAAATTGAGCTGAACATGGCCCGCCAGCAAATCGTTGCTTGCCGGACCTGCACCCTTGTAGGGCACATCCGGAATGTCCACCCCGGCCATGCGCCGCAACATCTCGTCCATCAAGTGGGTGGAAGAACCCGAGCCCAGCATGGCGAAGTTCATCTTGCCCGGGTTGGCGCGCGCGTAGGTCACCAGCTGTTGCGCATCATTTGCGGGTACAGACGGATGGGCGACCAGGACAAAGGGGGTGAGCCCCGTGAGCGCCACGGGCCTGAAGTCGCTGACCTTGAAAGGCATCTTGCGAAACATCAGCGGGTTGGTGCTCAGTGTGCTGGTCGTGGCCATCAGCAAGGTGTAGCCATCGGCCGGGGATTTGGCAACAACATCGGCACCCAGCATGGTGGAGGCACCTGGCCGGTTGTCGACGATGACCGCTTGTCCGAGTTTTTCGGACATGCCCGTGGCCAGGATGCGTGCCAGGATGTCGGTGAAACCACCCGCCGCATAAGGCACCACCAGGCGCAGGGGTTTGTCGGGCCAGGCAGCTTGTGCAATGCCCGGGGCTGCAACGGCAGTGGCCAGCATTTGCAAGCAATGGCGACGATTGATCATCGGATGTCTCCTTCGCGGTGTGCTGGTCAGTCGATTTGCAAACGGGCCACTTTGGCCAGGTTTTGCCAGGTTTCAACATCTTTGCGGACAGTCGCAGCGAACTGCTCTGCGCTCTTGATCGGTGGGCGGGGCATGTTGTTGCTGGCGAATTTCTGGATGAACTCGTCCGTTGTCAGGATGCGGTTGATTTCCTGGTTGACCCGATGGACGATGGCCAGCGGTGTTGCCGCCGGAGCGAACACGCCGTACCAGCCATCCGTGTCGAACTTGAAACCCTGCTCGGTCAAGGTCGGCAAATCGGGCAACGCCGGGCCACGCGAGGAGCCCGTGCAGCCCAAGGCGGTCAGGCGCCCCGCCTTGACGTGCGGAACCGGCGAGGCAATATCGACAAAGCCCACGCTGATGTTGTTGGCCAGCAAATCCGTCAGGGCGGGCAGCACCCCTTTGTAGGGGATGTGCGGCATGAAAATCTTGTAGTGGGACTTGATGCTTTCCATGGCCAGGTGGCCGCTCGATCCGTTGCCCCAGGAGGCATAGCTCAGTTTGCCGGGGTTGGCCTTGGCGTAGTTCACCACATCGTTCAGGTTCTTGAACCCTGTGGACGGATGTGCCACCAGCAGAAAACCGGACAAGCCGATCTGCGCCACCGGCGCAAGGTCTTTGGCCGTGTCGTAGGGCATCTTGGGCTGCAGGATGGGGTTGATGGCGATGGATGAAGAAGGCGATAACAGGAAGGTGTAGCCATCGGGTGCGGCTTTGGCGACCGCGTCATTGCCGATGATGCCGTTGGCACCGGCTTTGTTATCGACTACCACCGATTGCTTCAAGGCATCTTGCAGCGGCGCGGCCAGCATGCGGGCAAAGATGTCGCCCCCGACCCCGGCAGGGCCAGGGACCACGATTTTGATGGGGCGGTTGGGCCAATTCGATGCATTGACTGCTGGCTGCGCCAGCGCCAGACCGTCAAACGCCAGCGAGGCTGTGCTGGCCAGGAGTGCGCGACGCGAGATCAGTGGGTTTTCCATGGTTGTCTCCAATGGTTGTGGTTTGTGGGGTTTGAAAATCATGTGAGGGATTCGAAGACCCGTGCACCGAGTGCGGTGCCGTGCACGGACAAATGTGCACCCAGCTGTATGGCTTGCAACATCTGGGCGGTGGTCAGGCCATGTTCAATGCCCTGGCGAATGCAGGACCGCAACGCCACAGGGTTGAAGGCCGTAAAGCACGCATGCAGCGCAATCTGGACCAGACAGCGTTCGGAGGGGGGCAACCCTTCATGCGAGGTGTTGCTCTGGCAAAAGGCGCGGGTGAGTTCGGCATATGCCGGATCGTGTCGGCTCAGCCAGTCCCAGGCCTGCTCGGCAACGCTGGAGGGGGGCTGAGGGGCGCCATCGCCGGTTTCTTCGGCCAGCACCTGGATGCTTTGCAGGACGCAGGCCAGACCTTGCTCGGCGACCAGGTGCAGCACATCAAAAATGTCCTGGTGACTGGCGCCAGCCTCTTTGGCTTTTTGCATGTGAATCTGCAGGCCCGATTCGAACAGGTGACTCGATGACGCATCCAGCGCTACATAAATCAGTTCCACCATGCGCGTGCTCAAGGGCCCTGTGCGTGAGGGGTGGCCGGCATAGCGTGCGTAGGCGAGCAGAAAGTCCGGTTGCTCGCGCAACAAGGTTTCATTCCATGGCCGCCAATAACCGCGTTCGCGCTGGAACTCGGCCTTGATGGCATCACGGTCCATGTCTGTGGGTGTCATGCATCGTCTCCCGGGGCATTGTCGTTCAGACACAAGGTTTGTCCAGTCAGGTACTGCGCGCCCGCACCGGCCATGAAGCGCAGCAGAGGCCAGCCGTGATCTGGCGACACACGGTCTGCCCCTTCGATGGCGTTGATGCGCAAGCCCTTGGCACCCCATTCTGCGGCCAATGTGGACACCAGCATGCGTGCAGCGGCCCTGTCGCCGGCCAGCGCCCAGGGGACCTGACGCGATGGCAAAAGGAGTGTCAGGCTCGCCGGTCCACGGGTCTGGCGCTGCAGAAAATGCGAAGCCGCTGTTTGAACTGCCCGCAGCACTTGGCCGTCTGGCACCAAACAGGCCGAGCCGTCGACATAGCCGCTGTACACAGGGGCTGATGCATCGGTCTTGCTGACTTCAACCGTCTGCCCCGTGCTTGACCATGCCGGGGGCAAAGGGCCGAGGGTCGTGAGATGCAGTGGTGTGTCGGGCGACAGGCTGTCGTACTCGGCCTGCGGCAATTTTTGGCTGCCACCGTACACCGATGACCCACCGCACACGGCCAGCGTGTGTCCGGACAGGGGCGCAGGAGCCTGCGCTGCCAGAAAGTACAGGGCCTGGGCCATTTCCCAGGGCTCGGCCATGCGACCCAGCGGCACTTTGGACACGGCCTCGGCCGGGTGGAGCCTGCCGCTGTCGATCAGGTGTTGCACCAACTCGGTTCGCACAAAGCCGGGTGCCAAAGCGGTGACTGTCCATGCCGGTTGGGCTTGGGCCAGTGCCCGGGTCTGTGCCAGCAGACCGGCCTTGCTGGGGCTGTACAGGCCGCGGTGGGGAATGGCGCGCAGGCCAGCCCCCGAGGCGATGTTGACAATGCGCGCACCGGTTCGCAGGCGGTGTGTACAGGCTTGCACCATGCGTGCAGGTGCGGCCAGATTCAAGGCCAGCAGGCGAGCAGGTACCTCCTCATCCACAGATGCCAACGCACTGGCGCCCGAGTGCGACATGCCCGCGTTGTTGATCAAGGCATCCAGTTCGGGCAGGTCCTGGCCCAAAGCCTGTATGCCTGCCGGATCGGTCAGATCCAGCACGCGGCACAGGTGTGCCTGGGGGTGTGGCGAGACCAGTTGTGCCTGCAGCTGCTGCAAACGCTCAAGGTCCCGGTCCAGCAGCACGCAGCGCCAGCCTTTGTGGGCAAACAGCTCAGCCGTGGCCTTGCCGATGCCGGAGGCCGCGCCCGTGATGAGCACAGTGCCGCCTGATCCGGGTTCGCTGCGAGGGGGCATGGACAAACCGATGTCAGATGTTGGTGAAGGTCACGCCGCCGTCGACCACCAGGGCCTGTGCCGTCATGAAACCCGCTTCATCACTGGCCAGAAAGCAGATGCCACGTGCGATGTCTTCGACATTGCCCATGCGGCCCAGGGGGGTGCGCGCCACACGCAAGGCGTCGCGGTTGGCATCCCGGTTGCGTTGTGTCCCTTCGGTCGGGACGGCCGATGGGCAGACCGCATTGACACGGATGTGGCGTGCGCCCAGCTCTGCTGCAGCGGCACGTGTGAGGCCCAGCACGCCCGCCTTGATGCCCGAGTACACGAGCGAGTTGAGCGTGGAACGCAATGCGGCCGTCGATGCCACGTTCACGATGCTGCCGCCGCGCTCGGGGTCCATGGCGGCGGCCGCCGCCTGAATGCCCCAGATGACGGATTTGAAGCCGACATCCAGCATGCGGTCCAGGGTCTCGGGCTGCACGTCCGGCACGGCCTGGTAGCGCACCCACGCGGCGTTGTTGACCAGCATGTCGAAACGTCCACCGTGGTCCCGGGCCTGCTGAACAGCCGCTGCAATGCCTTCCCGGCTGGCGATGTTCTGCACCACGCTGAAGGCCTGTCCGCCCGCAGCCCTGATCTCGTTGACCACGGCGTCGACAAACTCGCTCTTGAGATCGTTGACGCCCACGATGGCACCCCGTGCGGCCATCTGGCGGGCTGTCGCGCGCCCGATGCCATTGCCAGCGCCGGTGATCAAGGCCACACGGCCTGTCATGTCCTGTTGCATGTTGTCAGCCTTTGCAGGTTTGAATGAACCGCTGACCGACCGATTGCGGCAGGCCACCACCGCCCCAGGCGGCGTCGATTTTGCGCACCTCGCGCAGCGCGTGGTGAAGGGGGACTTCCCAGGTGAAGCCCATACCGCCGTGCAGGTGGATCGCTTTTTCGATGATGAAAGTCGCGTACTGGAGGTTCAGCATCAAGGCCGGCAACGGCTCGCGTGGGCTGCCCCATTCGTTGCGCTCCAGTGCGCGTGCAATCGCAGCGCCACCGGCTTCGTGATAAAGCTTCATGCGCGACAGCCAGTGGCGAACCGCTTGTCTGGCCGACAGGGGGCGGTCAAATTGCACGCGGGTGGCGGTGTGTGTGGCTGCCGCAGTCAAGGCGGCGTCTGCGGCGCCGTGGGCTGTGGCGGCCATCAGCACCGCACCCTCGCGCCAAAGGGCGGCTGTGGCGTCTGCACCCAGTTCTGCCAGCACCGGACATTGGCGCACATCCAGCCAGGTCTGGGGGTTTTCAGGGTCCAGTGTGGTCTCTGTTTTTTGCGGGGCGTTCAGCACATCGAGCAGCACAGCCCCTTGTACATGACGCACCAGCAGCCAGCGCGCATCCTGTGCGCGGCGCGCATGGCCCACCCAGCCGTCGTCGCGCTGGCCTTGCCAGGCGATGGTAGCCAGCGTCTGGCCTTGTGCCAGAGGGGCTGCGAAAGCCGTGCCTGCCAGGTGGCGAGCCAGCAGCATCTGTTCGGCCAGTGCAAAACGCAAGCGCAGCCGACCCGATGCCTGTGCCAGAGGCACCGCGAAGTCCAGGTCCAGCCCCAGTCCGCCATCGGCTTGCGTGGCGCACACGCCCAGCAGTCCGGCGGCGGCCAGGGTGCCGGGCAGGTCTTCGGCTGCACGGCTCAGTGCGTCCTGTATGGCGGCCTCGGCCGCTTCTGAAAATTCTTCGGGCCGCAGCCCGTCTTCTGAATGGCTCATGTGCTTATTCCCGAGGCAACCGAAGGATGCGTTGTGCGATCAGGTCCAGTTGAACTTCCGAGGTGCCGGCGTAAATCGTTTCGGCACGGGAGAAGAGGTAGGCCTGGGTGAACGCCTGCTGGGCACGCTGCGCCAGCGGACTTGAGGCAGGTGTGACCTGGCTGACGATGCTTTGAGCCAGACCCGCAAAGGCCTGGTGACATTCGGACCAGTAGAGCTTGGTCAGGGAGCCTCGGGCTCCGATTTCGTCGCCTTGCATCAGCTGGGAGACCGTCCGTTCCACCAAGCCCTTGAGACCGTCGATCTCGCCCACCACCTGACCTATGCGGCGCTGGTAATGGCCGTCGTCCAGCAGGTGGGCCAGTTGCGCATCCGATTGGCAGGCGCGCACCAGAAAGCCCAGCTCCGATTCAAAGCGCCAGGCGCGGTACATGCGGTTGGTGGCGCGTTCGATGGAGAGCACCCGCACCGCCGCGCTCCAGCCCTCGTCCGGAGCGCCCAGGCGGGCTTCGTCGGGAACCAGCACGTTGTCAAAAAAGACTTCAGCGAACGATTCCTTGCCGTCGATGGATTTGATCGGCACCACGCGGATGCCCGGCGTGTTCATGGGAACAGCAAACATCAGCATGCCGCGGTGTTTGTCGGCCACCGTGCCCGTGCGCGTCAGCAGCAGGCAATAGTGGGCTTTGGCGGCACCGCTGGTCCAGATCTTCTGGCCGTTGATGCACCAGCCATCCCCTTGCGGCACGGCACGGGTGCGCAGGCGCGCCAGATCCGAACCGGCGTCAGGCTCCGAAAACCCCTGGCACCAGTAGTTCTCCATGTTGAGAATGGCGGGCAGAAACGCCTGCTTCTGGGCCTCGGTGCCCACGGTCATGATGATCGGACCGGCCAACTCTTTGCCGATGGAGCTCACGCTCTCGGGCATGGACAAGGCCCCGATTTCCTTGTTCACCGCCAGGTGTTCACGCAAGCTCAGACCATGGCCACCATAGGCGGTAGGCCAGGTCATGCCGGCCAGGCCCGCTTTGTACATGGCCGCTTCCCACTGGCGGCTTTCCTCCAGCGTCGGACTGCGGTAATCCAGGCTGTCGGCCCGCATGTGTTGCGGCAAATGGGCCGACAGCCATGTCCGGGCATAGCTGCGGTAATTTTCCCGGCCAGCAGGCAGGTTCGTCTCAGTGGGCATGGGCAGTTTCGGGTTCAAGTGTGTTGGGGATGTGCACAGGAATCATCAGGGCGTCGAGCACGGCAACGCCCTCTCCCTGTGCACGCACCAGGATCGGGTTGAGATCGATTTCGGCCACCTGTGCGCGGTGGCGACAGGCAAATTCGGACAGCTGCGACACCAGTCTGGCGGCGGCCTGCTGGTCCAGAGGGGCCTGCCCGCGTGCGCCGTTGAGCAGTGGGAACAGGCGCAGCGAACGGATCATCTCCAGCGCCTGCTGTTCAGACACCGGCGCCACCTGAACGGACACGTCACGCAGCACTTCGGCATAAATGCCCCCCATGCCCACCATCACCACAGGGCCGAACACCGGGTCACGCGAGATGCCCGCAATCAGTTCGACGCCATCTTTCAGCATCGGCGCCACCAGGATGCCTTCGATGTGGGCCTTTGGCGCATGTCGGGCCACATTGGCCATGATGCGGGCATAGGCAGCGCGCACGGCCTCGGTGTTGGTCAGGTTCAGGGCCACACCACCTGCTTCGGTCTTGTGCGGCAGGTCTTGCGAAACCACCTTCAGCACCACCGGAAAACCGATGGCCTGTGCTGCCTGCGCGGCTTCATCGGCCGAGCGCACCTGCTGTTCCTGCGGGATGGCAAATCCCGCCGAAGCCAGCGCCTGTTTAGCGCCAAACTCATTCTGGAAAGCCGAGGCAGGAAGCGGCTTGTCAGGCGCAGCGGACAGGTCTGCGGGAGACAGCGGCGCCTCCAGCAACTGCGACAGTCTGACCAGGCCGGCCACGCCACGCGCGGCCGAGTCGATGCTGGAAAACACCGGGATGCCCAGCTGCCGGATTTGCTGAACGGCGTCTTCCGGCCCCCGACTGATCACCACCAGCACCCGCTGCGGATAACGTTCACGCAAGCGGGTCATGGCTTCAATGTAGATTCCGCGCAGTCGACTGCTGTAGAGCGACAGGGACTGGAACAGCACGCTCACGCGGTCCCCAGGGTCTTCCTGCAAGGCCGAAAGCACTTCCAGCAGGGTTTCGGGTTTGCTGGAAATCTGTGCAGACGAGTCCACCGGGTTGTGGGTGATGGCCGATGGCAATGCGGCGTGGATGCGGTCCTGTGTGGCCTGGGCCAGAGGTGGCAGATCAATGCCGACGGCACTCATGGCGTCCGCCATCATGATGCAAAACCCGCCGGAAGCGGCGATCAGGGTGGCTTCGGCTTGACGCGGCAGGCGATCGGGCAGCAGCTGATCTGCGGCCAAGCCGATTTCCACCAGGTCTTCGTGCGAACCGACACGCAAGGCACCGTGGCGGCGAAACACCGCATCGATCACGGCATCCGAAGCTGCAAGGGCGCCGGTGTGGGAAGCCGCTGCGGCTTGCCCCTGCTCGGTAGCACCAATTTTCAGCATGATCACCGGGGTGCGGTGCTCGCGCGCCACGTCCAGCGCCTGTCGCAGGCGGTTGCCGTCGCGGCAGGTTTCCATGCAGCAAAGAATGACCCGTGTTTGCGGATCGCGTGCCAGAGCGGCAATGCCGTCGGCCAGGTCCACATCGGCCTCGTTGCCGGTGGTGACCATGGCGCTGATGCCCACGCCACGCTGGACGAGGATCTGCAAGGTGTAGCTGCCGATATTGCCCGATTGGGAAACGATGCCAATCCCACCGGCTTGCGGCATGTGGTCTTCCAGCGCCACCGAGAACGACCCGATGACTTTGTGGGCCACGCCCAGACTGCCCAGGCAGTTGGGGCCCATCAGGCGCATGCCGTGTGAGCGGGCCACGCGGGTCATTTCGGCCTGCATGGCCAAACCTGAAGCGCCAGCCTCGGCAAAACCGGAGGACAGCACCACGACCGCCTTGACGCCGCGCTGAGCACAGTCACGCACCGCTTGCAGCGCCAGTTCGGCCGGAACAGCCACCACGGCCAGTTCGGGCGGGGTCGGGGTGTCCGCCAGACGGGCATAGGCCTGCAGGCCCTGAATGTCACCGCCCTTGGGGTTGATGGGGTAGATCTGGCCCGAATAGCCGTATTTGCGCAGCAGGTGGATCGGACGACCACCGATCTTGGTGAATTCGCTGGATGCGCCAATGACCGCGATGCTCCGGGCATTGAAAAAGACATCCATGCCCTCGCCAGGCGAGGGAGGCAGCAGGACCGTCATGGCTCATCGCCCCTTGAATTGCGGCGCGCGTTTTTCCAGGAACGCCAGGCGTGCTTCGCGGGCGTCTTCGGTCTTGGACAGGGCCATGGTGAACTCCTGCTCGAAGCGGTAGGCATCGCGCTGGGGCATCACATCCACCATATTGGCGGCACGCTTGGCATAAATGACCGCCAGCGGGGCTTTGGAGGCAATTTCACTGGCCAGCGCCATCGTCACGGGCAAAAGCTCCTCGGGGGCCAGCACGTCTTCGAGCACATTGCGGCGCAGCAGATCCGCGGCCGTCAAGCGTTGACCAGTGAAAAACATGCGGCGAGCCGTCGAGCGGCCAAACAGCGTGCGAAGCATGGACGCCCCGCCAGCCAGACCGACATTGATTTCAGGCATGCCGAAGGTGGCGTTGTCGGATGCATAGAGGATGTCGCAGGCCGCGGCCAGACCCATGCCCGCCCCCAACGCAGCGCCATTGACGGCGCCAATGACGGGTTTGGCGCATTCACGGATCGCGTTTCCGGTTTCGCGGGTGATGCGGTTGTGCTCCAGAAAATCGCCAGGGATGTCGTTGTTGGGGCGGTCTTTCAGATCGGCACCGGCACAAAACACATTGCCGTTGCCGGTCAACACCGCACACATGATGTCATCGCGCGCCGAGATTTCATCGAATATGGCCACCAGCTGGTAGCGCATGTCCCGATTCAGGGCATTGACAGGTGGCCGATCCAGTGTGACCAGAGCGACTTTGTCGCTCACTTCCATGCGGACGCATTTTTCGCTCATGCCATACCCCCTTCACGGTCAATCGGGGTTGGCTGGCGTTCGTCAGAACATGGGCTTGCCGCAGGGCAGCACGCGGGGTGGTTGGGCATAAACAAAAGTGTCTCCTGTTGCCAGACTGATGTCTGATCCTTGTTGGGTGCGGGAGAATTTTATGAAGGAATACCAATCGCAATTCCTGCTGAATTCATGAATGTGTTCTGCAGAAAAGTACGCAGTACCCCATGGGGTGCCATCTAAGATGGTGTGCCCTGCCACGAATGAAGAAGTTTCGACACATGACGCAACCCGATCCCTTCCCGCATGCGCAATGGCTCAGCCCCGCAGAAACCCAGTGTTTCAGCCAGGACAAAGCGGCGCTGGGTGAGTGTCCGCTGTGGGACGCCGAGACCGCGTCGCTGTGGTGGCTGGACTGCCGGGCAGGCATCATTCACCAGACAGACACACGCACGGGACAACATCGTCAATTTGAAGTGCCAGCCCCCGCAGGCTCCATGGCCTTCAACAGCGATGGTCGGCTGGTGCTGGCCCTCAAGGAAGAGGTGGTCTTGTTCGATCCCGCTTCGGGACGGCGCCAGTCCCTGGGCCGCATCGAAGAGCAGCACACCCATTTGCGCCTCAACGATGGCGCGGCACTCCCCGATGGCCGCTTCCTGGTCGGCACGATGCACACCTTCCGCTCACCCGGCGAAGCCCCGCTGGGAGGCCTGTATGTGGTGGAAACCGATGGACTCATGCACCGTGTGGACCGCGGTCTGGGGGTGGTGAATGGTCCGGTCACACACCCGCTGACCGGGGCGCTTTACGTTGCGGACAGCGAAGCACGCCACATTTATGCCTACGCTGGCACCGATCAGGACCGCTGGCAACGCCGGGTGTTTGTGGACACGCAGGCCCTGGACTCTTCGCCCGATGGCTGCTGCTTTGATGCCCTGGGTGGCCTGTGGACTGCACTTGTGCGCAAAGGCCAGCTGGCCCGGTTTGATGAAGCCGGGCAACTCACGCACTTGGTGCCAGTGCCTTTGACGCACCCCTCTGCACTGTGTTTTGGGGGAGACGACCTGCGCGACCTCTATGTGACATCGATCAGCGACAGCGGGCGTTTGAAGGCAGATGGCGCCCTCGATGGCCATGTGCTGTGTCTGCGGGGTCTGGGTTTTCAGGGGGCCGCTCGGCCCCGTTGCCGGATTCAGACCGACAGCTGAGGGGTTGGCGTTGTAGCGTCGGTTTCCAGCAATTGGAACCGGTGATTTTCCCCGGACACATGTTTGGCAACGAAGTCCAGAAAGAGCTGGATTTTGGTGGGGATCAGGGGCGTGTCCAAAATGGTGGCATACATCCCTGCGTCGTGACTCGTGTTATTGGCCTGATGGTCCGGCAGCAGGCGGATCAAGGTGCCGCGCGCCAGATCCCTTTGCACCATGTAGTCGTCAAGCAAGGCCACGCCTTCGCCAAGCCGCGCCATTTCCAGCAAGGCCAGGCCATTGTTGGTGAGCTGTCGGGGCGTGAAATTCAACTCCTCCAGTTGCTCTGCCAGTCGGAAGTGCCAAGTACATACGCCACCCGGCAACATGTAGGCCAGGCAGTTGTGCTGCAGCAAATCCGATGGACGCTGTGGCGCTGAATGCACCGCCAGGTAGTCCGGGGATGCGACCAGATAGCGTTCGCACCGAAACAAAATGCGGCGTTTGACGCCCGCTTCAACCGGTGGAGAGACTCGGAAATCGATGTCGGTGTTGCCTTGCCGCAGATCGGCAGGGGTTTCGGACAAGGTGAGCTCGATCATGATGTCCGGGTACTGGTTGCGAAAGCGGGAGATCAGCATGGGCAGCACACGCACACCGAACATCGTGCGCGAATGCACACGCAGGATGCCCTTGGGCGCCTGCCGGATGGCCGTGATGTTGCTGTGTGCTTCGTTGATGCTGTTCAGGATGCCCTCAAGCTGGCGCGCATATTCGAGGCCGGATTCGGTGAGCATGATCTGGCGGGTCGAGCGCAGCAGCAACTTGACGTTGAGAGACGTTTCAATGTCCGCGATCATGCGTGAAACCGCCGTGGCCGAAACGCCGAAATGGCGCGCAGTTTCTGAAAAACTCTTGGTCCGCGATACGGACAAAAATAACTCCATAGCACGCAGGCGATCCATAAATCCTCGTTTTTTTGCAGAACTGTTTGTCAATTTTCATGCATTCCCAAGGTGGAAATGCACTTCTAGAATCCGCAACCTTGACGACACCTATCTTAAAAGGAGACAACGATGGAATTTGGTGTTTTTCTTCTGGCTCAACAACGCGGTTATCACCAGTCATCCCAACAGGTGATCAATAACTCCATCGAGCAAACCGTGATGGCTGAACAAGCCGGCTTCAATTCCGCCTGGTACGCCGAGCACCACTTCAACAACTACTCGCTGTCGCCTTCGCCGCTCATGACGGTGGCCCATGTGGCCGCCAAGACCAAGAAGATCCGCCTGGGCACGGGCGTGTGCATTTTGCCTCTTTACCATCCAGCGCGCCTGCTGGCCGAAATCGGCTTTGTGGACACCGTCTCCAACGGCCGCCTGGACCTGGGCGTCGGCTCGGGCTACCAGGAGTTCGAGTTCGAGCGTTTCGGTGTGAACATTGCCGAATCGGGCGCCATCTACAACGAGTTCATGGACGTTTTGCCCATGGGTCTGACGCAAAAAACGTTTGAATACCACGGCAAGTACCTCGATATTCCACCCAGCTCGATTGCCGTGCGTTGCATCCAGCAGCCTGCGCCGCCCATCTGGGTGACTTCGGGCAATCCCGCCACATTGGGCCGGGGCGTGCGCGAAAAACACAATCTGTTCGTGACGGCCCTGCTGGGCGGCAACGATGCCATGAGCAGTCTGCGTGAGCGACTGGACAAGGTGGCGCAAGACAATGGCAAGGACCTGGACCGTGATGTGAAGTTCGGTCTGCTGCGTTGCGCCTACGCATCCGACAATGCCGCCGAAGTGGACGCCTACCTGGACAACGCGCGCTTCCAGCGCCGGATCTCGGAGAGCCTGAAGTTTCGCCGGGCCCACACGGAAGATGGCTACATGGTGCAGGAAGTGCCATCACCAACCGATATGAGTTTTGACCAGATGCGGCAAAACCTGCCCGTCGGATCGGTCAACCAGGTCATCGACAAGATGCTGGAAGAAATCAGCATCCTGAAGCCCAAACTGATTGCCATCCAGACCCAGTTGGGTGACTTTGACCAGAAAACCATGCTCAAACAAATCGAGCTGTGGGGTTCAAAGATCATTCCGGCCATCCGCAAGGAAGTGGGCGAATTGACCGTGGCCGCCTGAAGGAGCGGTCATGAGGATTCATCTTTCCAACGCCGGGGCGGTGCGGCTGAACGATCCTGCGGACTTCCGCCGCCTGGATGTGCTGGTGGACCCTCAATCCAGTGACATGCTGGAGCGGGCCATTCAGCGCCTGGGCTGTCGTGAAGACGCGCAGCACATCCGTGTCTCGCCTTCGGTCCTACGTTTCCTGTCCGGCTTGGGTGGACAGCCTGAGTGGGAGGCAGGTTTTGCCCACATGCTGGCCTATGCCCGGCAGCAAGGCTGGATCGATGAGCGCGGCGATGTCCGCGTCCATCTGGTGCAGGAATCCAACGATGCAGTGGTCTCTGCGGCCGATTTCAAGGCGGCCATGCGGGCCTTGCCCGCAGGCATTTGTGCGGTCACCACAGGGCAAGGCGATGAGGTGGCTGGCATGATTGTTTCCAGCTTCACCTCGGTGTCGGCAGAGCCGCCCATGGTGGGATTCTTTGCGCACCAGGCCTCTTCCTTCACAGACCCGTTGCTGCGCAGTGGGGGCTTTGTGGCCAATGTGCTGGGCGAAGAACATCATGCGGTCATGTCGCAATTCCTGAGCGCACCACAGGGGCCTGCAAGGTTCAGTTCAGGCTCATGGGCAGAGGGCATCTCCGGCAGGCCGGTCTTGGCCAATGCACTGGCCAGCCTGGAATGTGACATCGTCTGGACCCAGGCATTGGGGACACACCAGCTGATTGTGGGCAAGGTGCGCAAGACCACCTGCTCCCAGGCCACACCGGTGGTTCACTTCAACGCGGCCACGCACCGCATTGCCGCACTCGTCTGAAGCCGTGCACGCCTGACCAACACGCAAGCGGGCGTGTCGGTCGGCCTCATTCACATCGACCAGAAAAACGGGAGTGCCTGTACCGTGAAATCCAATAACACTTTCGATGCCGCAGCGTTGCAGGGCCGCGTGGCGGTCGTGACAGGCGCCAGCGGTGGCATTGGCCAGGCCATCGCGCAGCGTTTGCAGGCGATGGGTGCCCAGGTGGTGCAAGTCGACATTTCATTTGCACAGGAACCCGTGCTGGTTGACGGGTCGTGGCAGGTGAGATGCGACATTGGCCAGGCGCCATCCATCGACGCCATGGCCGGGCTGGTCCGCGAACGCCTGGGGCGCTGTGACGTGCTGGTCAACAACGCGGCCATCAGCGCTGCCCCAGTGGCGCTGGAGCATCTGCCGCAGGCGCTTTGGGACCGCATGCTCGACATCAACCTGCGCGGAGCCCTGCTGTGCGCGCAGGCACTGGTGCCGATGATGTTTGCATCCGGCGCAGGCAGCATCGTCAACATCTCGTCCATTGCCGCACAGGTGGCCACCCGGGTGGGGGCCTATGGCACGGCCAAAGCCGGTATGCTGGGGCTGACCCAGCAGATGGCCGTCGAGTGGGGGCCCCGTGGTGTTCGCGCCAATTCGGTCAGTCCCGGCATGATCCGCACACCCCTGTCGGAAGTGCACTACCGCGACGAAGGTGTTCTCGACAAGCGCACATCCCGGATCCCGATGCGAAGAATTGGTCAACCTGAAGACATTGCGGATGCGGTTGCCTTTCTGTCGAGCGATGGTGCCCGTTATGTCAATGGTCAGGATCTGGTGGTCGATGGTGGTTTTCTGAAGGCCTCGCTGGCCAATTTGTACTGAGTGCTCACATGATTCGAAACCCTGAAACCTTTTCTACATTCCTGGCCGACATCCGGCATTTTGTGCGCACAGAATGCCAGCCCCTGGAAGAACAGGTGGACCGCACCGATGAAATCCCCGAGGCGCTGGTCGAGCGCATGCGCGACAAGGGGCTTTTTGGTCACAGCATTCCCGAGGCGTATGGAGGCGCAGGGCTGACGACAGAAGAGCTGGCGCTGGTGAACATCGAAGTTTCCCAGGTGGCGACGACATTTCGCGCCCGCTTCGGAGGCAACACCGGCATCGCGTCAGAGTCTCTGGTGGTCGATGGCACACCTGAGCAAAAATCCAGATGGTTGCCACAGCTGGCCAGTGGTCGCGTCACCGGGTGCTTTGCGCTGACCGAGCCGCAAGCCGGCTCCGATGCCACAGCGCAAAAAACCACAGCGGTCCGCGACGGTGATGGCTTCATCATCACCGGCCACAAGTGCTACATCACCAATGCGCCCATCGCCGGTTTGTTCACGGTCTTTGCGCGCACTGACCCTGGCAGTACCGGCGCAGTAGGCATTTCGGCTTTCCTCGTTGAGCGCGGTGCGGTCGGCTTGTCCACCCCGCCCGCCTACCGCAAGCTAGGTCAGCATGGTTCGCCCGTGGGTGAAGTCATTCTTGACCGTGTCCGGGTCCCGGCCAGCGCCATCATCGGCGGGGTGGAAGGCCAGGGCTTTCGGACGGCCATGAAGACACTCAACAAGCAACGCATCAACCTGGCGGGCTTGTGTGTGGGGCCCGCTGTGCGGCTGGTGGCCGAAATGGTCAAGCGAGCCCAGTCACGCCAGCAATTTGGCCAGCCCGTGGGTGAATTCCAGCTGGTTCAACACATGATTGCCGAGAGCAACACCGAGGTTCATGCGGCACGCGCCCTGGTGCTGGAAACTGCCAGAAAGCGCGATGCCGGTGAAGACGTCACGATGGAAGCGTCCATGTGCAAGCTGTTTGCCTCCGAAGTGTGCGGTCGTGTGGCCGACCGTGCGGTGCAAGTCTTTGGGGGTGGCGGCTACATCGCCGACAACGTGGCAGAACGGTTTTACCGCGATGTGCGTCTTTTCCGTCTCTACGAAGGCACCTCGCAAATTCACCTCATCAACATTGCCAAGCGCACCATGGCAGCTGTTGCAGCCGCCGATCCGGCATGATGCACAGCCAGTCTGGAATCTTTTGATGCCTCAAAAAAATACCCACTCACGCGACCAGGATGCCCCCGATCTGCCTTTGCAAGGCCTGAGGGTGATCGAATTCGGTCAATTCATTGCTGTCCCCGCTGCAGCGCAGGTGCTGGCAGATCTGGGCGCGGATGTCATCAAGGTGGAATCGCCCGCAGGGGATGCGGCGCGTCAATCGGGCTGGGCCAGCGATGCGGCCGGGCCCATGTTCAGTGCCTACAACCGGGGCAAGCGCTCGGTGGTGCTGGACCTGCGTTCTGAACAGGATCGCGAAAAAGCACGCCAGCTCGCCGTGGGTGCAGACGTGGTTTTGCAAAACGCACGGCCCGGATCCATGGAGAAACTGGGGCTCGGTCCGGACCGACTGCTGGCACTCGCTCCCCGGCTGGTCTATGGGCAAGTCAGCGGCTTTGGTCAACAAGGGCCGTCCAGCATCCGTCCTGGTTTTGACATTGCGGCACAAGCCGAAAGCGGCATGATGAGCCTCAATGGCGAAGCCGGGCGTGATCCGGTGCGCGTGGGATTCACGGTGGTCGATGTCCTGGCGGGTCAAACCCTGGCCACGGGTGTAATGGCTGCGCTGATTCGTCGTGGCGTGACAGGCCAAGGTGGCGTGGTCGACATTTCACTCATCGATGTCGCCGTGGCTGCGATTGCGAACGCTTGGGCGGAATACCGTCTGACCCAGGTGATGCCTTCGCGCAAAGGCAACGGACAGCCCACCATGGCGCCTGCGGCGGACGTGCTGAACACCAAGGACGGCCAGGTGGTCCTCTCCGCGTACACCGAAGACCATTTTTCAAAACTCTGTCAAATCATCGGCAAACCGGAGTTGGCCACCGATCCGCGTTTTTCAACGAACAAAGAACGGGTCAACCATCGCGGGCTTCTGATGCAAACGCTGGAAACGGCACTGCGCGACATGTCTTCCGAGGCTTTGTGTGATCTGCTGGCCAAAGGAGGGGTTGTGGCAGGCGCTGTTCGCACACTGTCGCAAGTGGAACCTGGACGGTCTGGGGTTTCCAAAGATCTCTTTGTGGAGGTGTCTTACAGTGGCCGCCAGCCCATTTCCATTCCAGGTCTGCCCATGAACCTGGACGGAGTCCGGCGAACGCCTGGTCATTTGCCTGCGCTCGGAGAACATACCGACGAAGTGCTCGCAGCACTCGCTTCAAGTGATCCCGCACCATGACCTGGTCAGCGGCTCTGCAAGCCTCGCACCCGGCATAGCGGTGCCCATCAATCGGTGCTGGGGGCCGCTTTGGCATCCAGCGTGGTGGCGGCCAGCCAATACTTGAAAGTGCCGGTGGCCGTGGCCACCAAAGTGCCATCCTCGGCCAGCAATTGGGCCGCGCAACTGCACAGGCTGCGGCTGGCATGCACCACCCAGCCCTCGGCCAACAGCGGGCCACGACCCGGGCGATGAAATCGGCTGCTCATTTCAACCGTCACTGCCGTCTGTGAAGGCGCATCGGGCAAGGCACACGCAGCGCGCGACATCACCGTGTCCAGCAAGGTCATGACCACGCCGCCGTGCGCTGCAGGCAGCTGGTTGAGAATCTCCTCGCGCATGTGCGGCAGACGCACATGCACTTTGCCCGGTGGCGACGGCACCTGCGCAGCGCCGATCAGCCGCAGAAAAGCACTGCGGTCCGTCTGCAAGGGCGGCGCGCTCATGCGGCACCCCGCAGGCAAGCCGGACGGTGCGGCAGCCCATGGCAATGGGCATCCAAGCCGTTTGAATGAACAATGTGAGTGATCAGGTGCATGGATTCGTTCAGTCAAAAAACCAATAAAGGGGACAGCCTGTGACGCAGTGCATCAATTGGCGGTGATCCCGCCCGCCTTGATGACCCGGGCCCATTTTTCCAGCTCGCTGCGCAGCCGTTGGCGCATCTGCTCCTGCGTTCCGGCATCGGCTTCGGCACCCGCCTCCAGCAGGCGACGACGCACCTCGGGATCCTTCATCACGGCGTTGAAATCGGTGTTGATCTTGTCCAGCACGGCCTGCGGCGTCTGGGCTGGTGCAAACAATGCTGCCCAGGAATAGGCTTCAAAACCGGGGAGCCCCGCCTCCAGGCCCGTGGGCACATTGGGCAACATGGCCGAACGCTTGCGGCTGGCCACAGCCAGCACCTTGATGCGGCCGGACTTGATGTGGGGCAAGGCGGTGGGCGCATCGCTGAACATCAGCTGCACTTGCCCACCCAGCAAGTCATTCATCGCCGGTGCACTGCCCTTGTAGGGAATGTGTTGCAGCCGCGTACCCGCCTCCATGTTGAACAATTCGCCCGCCAGGTGCGTGCCACCGCCATTGCCCGAAGAGCCATAGGCCAGTGGCGTGCCGCTTTTGGCCAGCGCGATCAGCTCCTGGACAGAGTTGGCCTGCACCGAAGGATGCGCCACCAGGAACACAGGAAACATCGCCGCAAAGCTGACGGGGGCAAAGTCCTTCTCGATGTCATAAGGCAATTTGCCCATCAGCGACGGGTTGACCGAATGGTGGATGGCCGCCACGAACAAGGCATGGCCATCGGGCGCCTCCTTGGCGGCCGCAGTGGCCCCGACCACCCCGCCTGCACCAGCGCGGTTGTCGATCACCGTAGGAACATGCCAGATCTCTGCCAGCCTGGGACTGAAGATGCGGGCCGTGGTGTCCACCGGGCCACCCGGCGGAAAAGGCACGATGAAACGCACGGCGCGGCTGGGCCACGGCTGGGAAGCCAGCGCCGTCAAGGGCTGTGCGGCTGCAAGAAGACCGCTGGCAATGATCTGGCGGCGTGTGGGTGCATGTGACATGGCTGGCCTCCTAGCCGTAGAGAAAAATCAATGAACTGCAGAGGGCATCTGCAGGTACTGTTCGCGCAGTTGGCGCTTGAGGACCTTGCCGATCTCGCTGCGTGGCAGGTGCTCGACCAAGCGCACATCGGCCACACGCTGGGTCTTGCCCACACGGGCATTGAGCCAGTCGCGCAGCTCAGCCGCTGCAGGCTGTTCGCCAGCGTTCAGCACGACATAGGCCACCGGGGTCTCGCCCCACTGCTGCGAGGGGACACCCACCACAGCACATTCGGCCACTTGCGGATGCTGCACCAGCACCCCCTCGATATCGCTGGGATAGACGTTGAAGCCGCCCGTGATGATCATGTCCTTCATGCGGTCACCCAGCACAATGAAGCCATCCTCGTCCAGCCGCCCCACATCGCCGCTGCGGATGAAACGTTTGCCTTGTGCATCAAACCACTCGGCCTCGCGTGTCTTTTCGGGCAAGCGGTAGTAGCCGGTCATCATCCCGGCAGAGTAGCCCACGATTTCGCCCTGCTCACCCAAGGGCAGCTCCTGCCCCTGCTCATCGATGAAGCGGATCTCGGCCCCCTCGCCAGGACGGCCCACGGTGTGCAGCTTGTCTGGAAAGTCATGGCAGTGCAGCTCGCAGCGCACCCCGCCTTCGGTCAGGCCGTAGTACTCGATGAGCCGACCTGGCCAGCGCGCCAGCACCTCGGCTTTGAGCCTGGCACTGAAGGGCGCACTGGTGCAAAACTTGTGGCGCAAGCGACTCAGGTCGGTGCGGTCAAAAGACGGGCAGGCCATCAGGCGCTGGTACTGCACCGGCACCAGCATGGTGTGCGTGGCGCCGTGCTGCTCGGCCAGCTGCAGGTAATGCGCGGCATCGAACTTGCGCATGAGCACCAGCGTGCCGCCCAGCGCCAGCGTGGGCAAGGCTGCCACCAGGGTCGTGTTGGAATACAGCGGCGTGGCACACAGCGAGACGGCCTCGGGCCCGTAGCCATTGATCACGGCGCGGCGCACATGGGCCCAGCGCATGGCCCAGGATTGCACGATGCCTTTGGGCACGCCGGTGGTGCCCGAAGAATAGATCACATTGAAGGCCCAATCGGGCTCGGGGGTGATGGGGGCCGCTGTGTCCGCACTGGCAGTCAGCCATTGCGACCAGGGCGTGCCCGCTTCGCTGGCATCGTCCAGCGCCACACAGCGCAGCGCCGTGCCCGCACGCAAAGGCCATTGCTCTGCAACGGCACGATCGCGCAGCACCAGGCGTGCGCCGCAGTTGTCCAGCATGGCGCTCAGATGTTCGGCCGTGGCCGAAGGGGCCAACGGCGCCACCGCCACCCCGGCACGCAGCGCCCCCAGATAGGCCAGCAGGTATTCGATGGACGTGTTCGCACAAATGGCCACCACATCGCCCGGCCCCAGGCCATCGCGCTGCAGGCTGGCCGCAACCCGGTTCATGCCTGCCCCAAGTGCGGCGTAATCCAGGCGCTGTCCATCCAGAAGCGCGGCCGTGTGGTGCGGTTGATGCGCGGCCTGGCACGCGATCAGTTCGGACAAGGCGCCGAAAGGCTGCGCCAGCAAGTGGTCAATGTCTGGGTGCATGGCAAGAGGGCATGAAAAAGGCGGAGGACGAACCGCCATGTTAAAGAGACCCCGCACCCTGCGGGCCTAGGGTTTCAAGGGAGACGCATTCGGGATTCCAGAACCCACCCTTTGGCTCGCCCAAAGGGCGGCTCACTCGGCCGACATGGCTGCGGCCTTCGCAACCCGCCCAAGCCGCTCGTATTCGGCAGCGACCAGTTTCGCCAAGGCCTCCGGTGCAGAGCCCTCGGGCGTGAAGCCGCTCTTGATGAGTTTGGCTTTCACCTCCGGATCGGCCAAAGCCTCGCGAAAAGCCTGCGACAGGCGCTGCGTCAACTTCGGGTCCATGCCCGCTGGACCGAACACGCCAAACCACGGGTCGAGGCCATAACCCTTGAGCCCCGCCTCTGCCAAGGTGGGAACGTCCGGGAGTGCTGGCGAACGTGCCTTGCCCGCCACAGCCAAGGCGCGGAGCTTGCCTGCCTGGATGTGCGGCAAACTGGCCGGCAAGTTATCGAACATCACCGGCAGATGCCCGCCCAGCATGTCGTTGATGCCTGGCCCACTGCCCTTGTACGGCACATGCGTCAACTCGGCACCCGTCATTTGCGCAAACATGGCACCGGCCAGATGCATCGACGTGCCCGCACCTGCAGTGCCGTAGGTCAAGCCAGGATGCGACTTGGCATAAGCCGCAAACTCCTGAACCGTGTGCGCGGGCACATTTTGCGGCGCCACCGTCAGCACGATGGTCGAATAGCCCAGCATGCTCACGGCCGTGAAATCCTTGCGTGGATCAAACCCCATCTGCTTGTAAATGTGGGGGTTGAGGGCATTGGTCGAAATGGCACCGAACCCGATGGTGTAGCCATCGGGCGCAGCCTTGGCGACCGCATCCATGCCAATGTTGCCCCCTGCCCCAGGACGGTTGTCGATGACCACCGGCTGCCCCAGTTTTTTGCCCACGTATTCGCCTGTGGTTCTGGCCACCAGGTCCGTGGTCCCGCCTGCCAGATAGGGCACGACAAAGCGAACGGGTTTTGTCGGCCATGGCGCTTCTTGCGCAAGGGCCCAAGGCGATGCCGCCAGCAGCAGGGACAAGGACAGAAGGTGACGGCGCAGGGTTGGCGAATGCATCCAATGACTCCAAATGAAAGACCCCTAAGGGTAGTTCATTCTGGGCTTGGGCCATTCGCAGCGCCGACACGGGGACGCCAAGAGGTGGCAACCGTGCAAACCAAAAGAAGAGACAGAGACAGGGATGGGCGCAAGGCAAAAACCGGATTCGCCCCATGAACGGACCGAATGCCCAAAAGAAAAAGGGGACAGAGCGAATCTGTCCCCTTGAATTTGGTGGTGATAGGTGGATTTGAACCACCGACATCAGCATTATGAATGCTGCGCTCTAACCAACTGAGCTATATCACCGAAAAGTGCAGGCTCTCAAACTTTGAGTTTTTTAGCCGACGATTTGCACCGTCAAGCCAAAAATTATACACAAAATTTGGCCCTTGCCCCAATTTGACGAACAATCCGTGCCATGACCGATCCCAACATACCGAACACACCTTCTGTCCACCCCGCCCAACTGGCCGCGCAATTGATCTGGTCGCAATGGCAATCCGGCCAGGTGCTGAGCGCTTTGCCTGATGCTTGCCGACCACTGACCGTCGAGCAAGGCCATGCGGCCCAGGCGCAATTGCCTGCGGTGTCAGGCCGCACGGTGGTCGGCTGGAAGATCGCCGCCACCAGTGCCAACGGGCAGGCCCACATCCGTGTGAGCGGTCCTCTGGCGGGGCGCTTGCTCTCAGGTCAGGTGTTTGACAGTGGCGCTACCGTCCCCTCTGCGGGCAACCGCATGCGGGTGGCCGAACCCGAGTTTGCCTTTGTCGCCGGGCAAGACCTGCCACCGCAAACCGCCCCCTACACCCAAGAGCAGGTCATGGCCGCCGTCGCTTCTCTGCACCCGGCCATGGAGGTCCCTGACTCGCGCCTGGAACCCTTCACGGCTGCGGGCGAAGCGCAATTGCTGGCCGACAACGCCTGCGCCCGGCACTTTGTGCTGGGCCCTGCCGCGCCCGATCTGTGGCGCAGCGTCGATTTGAGCGCGCACACCGTGCAAGCCCGAGTGGCGCGCCAGCAAGCGTCCAGCTACAACCGTGAAGGCATCGGTGCCAATGTGCTGGGCGATCCGCGCATGGCCTTGACCTGGCTGGTCAATGAGCTGTCTCGCCTGGGCATCACGCTCGAAAAAGGCCAGGTGGTGACCACCGGCACCTGCATGGTGCCCCTGGAGCTTGAACCCGGCGATGCGGTGAGCGCCGACTTCGGCCCATTGGGTTCTGTCGCCATGCACTTCGCGCCCTGAGCCATCAAGCCAGCCAAGGCGTGCCACCCGTGCAGGCCGGGCACATCAAACGATCTTGACGCTCAGGTTGGGAAAGCCATCGATGTGCATCTCGATCACATCGCCGCGCACCACAGGCCCGACGTTCTCGGGCGTGCCCGCGTAAATGATGTCACCGGGGAACAACTCAAAGGCTTCGGACAACTGCGCAATCTGCTCGGCCACCGACCAGATCATCTGGTTCAAGTTGGCGTTTTGCTTGGTCACACCATTGACCTTGAGCCAGATGCTGCCTTGCTCGAAGTGCCCTGACTGTGCCACCTTGCGGATCGCACCAATCGGTGCCGACTGGTCAAAGCTCTTGCCGATTTCCCAGGGTTTTTTCTGATCGCCCATGCCGCGCTGCAAATCGCGCCGCGTCATGTCCAGACCCAGGGTATAGCCATACACATGGGCCAACGCCTTGTCTTTGGGAATGTTGCGACCGCCCTGACCCAGCACAGCCACCAGCTCGGCCTCGTAGTGGTAGTTTTGGGTCAGCGGTGGGTAGGGGTGGTTGGCCACCGTGCCCGCCTTCACGTACTGGATGGCATCGGTCGGTTTCTGAAAAAAGAAAGGTGGTTCGCGTGTGGGGTCCGAACCCATTTCGCGCGCATGGGCCGCGTAGTTGCGCCCGATGCAGTAAATCCGCCGCACGGGAAACATCTCGTCCGTGCCCTCGATGGGGATGTAGGTCGCGGGCACCGCAAAAGGCGTTTTGGGCTGGTTTTGTGCCATACCCGGTGTGGCGCAACCCACCACCGCGCCGGTGGTGACCAAGGCGGTACTTTGGAAAAAATGACGACGGTCCATGGTGGTCTCCTGGTGTTTCAAACAGATTGGCCTGCACATGTCAGGCTTGAGGACTTCAGATGGCCATTCAGCGTGCGATTCGACCACACTGGAGGAAACGCTCCAATTTGGCAAAACGGCCCACGTCTGAATTCATGCTTCGTAACGCTGGCCCAAGGCCAGCAACTGAGGCGTTTCGATGACCCCGTTCAGACCATCGAAGTCCAGCATTTTTTCTTGCCAAGGCCGTGTGGTCTGGTGGGTGTGCAAACTGGCGTAATAGCCTTGCAGGGTGTGCAGCACCGCCCGCGCCGTACCGCCCGGGAAAATCACAATCTTGAAACCGCGCTGGCCCAACTCGGCCGCGCTTTGCACCGGCGTCTTGCCGCCTTCAACCATATTGGCCAGCAGGGGCACGCGCTTGGCAAACTGGGCACAGGCGCGGTTCATTTGTTCATCCGAGCGCAACGCTTCGATGAACAAGGCATCGACACCGCATTCCAGATAGCGCTCGGCACGCTCCAAAGCAGCATCCAGCCCTTCGACGGCCACCGCATCAGTGCGTGCCAGGACCAAGGTGTTGGGGTCGTGCCGCGCATCGAGTGCAGCACGCAGTTTGCCCTGCATCTCGCCCACTGGCACCACGCCCTTGCCGTCCAGATGGCCGCAGCGTTTGGGGAAAGTCTGGTCCTCGATCTGGATCATGGCCGCCCCGGCCCGCTCGAAATCACGCACCGTGCGCTGCGTGTTGAGCGCGTTGCCAAAGCCGGTATCAGCGTCCACGATGACCGGGATGTTCACCCGGTCGGTGATGTGGGTCAGGGTCTGCGCGACTTCTGTGGCGGTGGTCAAACCGATGTCAGAGCGCCCCAGGCGCGTGTAGGCGATCGATGCGCCTGACAAATAGACGGCGTCAAATCCCGCCTGCTGCGCCACCAGCGCGGTGAGCGCGTCATAGACGCCGGGAGCCAGTAATGGTTGATCTTGTTGTAGCCGGTGGGCCAACTGGTGGGTTTGACTCATGGTGCCAAGTCCTTCAGAAATTGTTGTGCCGTATGCGCTGCGATGTGCCCACCGGCCATGGCGCTGAGCAGACCATTGCCCGACAGGTAACCCCACACCGCCTGACCGGACACACCCCGCGCAGCACCACCTGCAGCCAGCAAATTGGGCAAGGGCGTGCCGTCTTCGCGCAGCACACGGGCTTGTGCATCGATGTCCAGGCCCCCTTGGGTATGGAACAAGGCGCCAGTGACCTTGATGGCATGAAAAGGCGCTTTCAGGGCACGCTTGAAAGCACGATGCGTCGCCGGATCGAGCCCGGCTGAACCACAGCCAACGTCGCTTGCAAGGCATCAAGCGGGCAACCGATCAGCTGCGCCAGTGCCGCCGCATCGACCGCATGCTGCACCGCCCCCGCACTTTGGGCCGCGACAAAATCAGGAAAGTCTTGTGCAAAAGCCAGCAAGGCATCATCGAACACATTCCAGGCCACACCACCGGGCTGAGCCAGCACATGCACTGCCGCTTCGGAATAGCCCTGGGTTTCGTCATGAAAGCGCTGACCCTGGGCATTGATCTGCACACCGCCTTCCATCATCAGCGCCCACGAAATCAAAGCGCCTTGCGGCACCGCCCAGGAGCCGTGGCCTTGGTACGCACCCAAATCGGCCAGGCGTGCGCCCAGTTGTCGGCCCCAAGCAATGGCACTGCCGTCGTTGCCCACATGGCCCGCGTAAGTGGCTTCGGCCATCTCGGACAACAAGTCCTTGACCATGGCCGCAGCACCGCCAAACCCGTTGCAGGCCAACAGCACCGCATCACAACGAATGCGCTCGGTCTGCCCGTCAGGCCGCACAAAACCTACGCCGTGGATGCGCTGCGCGTCGTCGGCCCACAGCTCGGTCACCTGCGCTTGTGTGAGCACCACCACGCCTGCAGCGTCTGCCGCGGCTTGGAGGCGACTCATCAAACCTGCCCCTGTTTTCTCGGGCACCGCGTGCATGCGGTGGGCGCTGTGGCCGGGGTACAAAAAGTTGTCCAGCACCTGCCAGGGCAAGCCATGGTGCTCGGCCAGGGCATCGAGCGCCGGGCCAATGTTTTGCGCATAGGCTTGCGCCAGATGCGGCGCAGCCTGACCGTGGGCTTTGGTCTGGATATCGGCCACGAACCACGCCACATTGTCATGAATACCCTGGGCCTTTTGCGCCCGAGTACAAGGCGCGGGCACAAAGCCCGAAGACAAGGCGGTGGAGCCTGCTGCAAATGCATCACGCTCCAACACCACGCAATCGACACCCAGACGGTGCAGTGCCAATGCAGCAGTCAGGCCGCAAGCGCCCGCGCCCACCACCACAACGGGCGTGTGGTCTTCAGCGTTCAACTCGGCAGCAGGGCCAACGTGCGGCAACGGCGCGTTCATGGCTTCAACCCAGTTGTTTCAAAAAAGAGACGCTGTCCATGACCGTGGCCACCGAGCCCATGTCGGCCAACGCAGCCTGGTGCGCGGCTTCACTGAAAGCGGCGCAACCATCGGACAAAACGATGACGTGGTAGTCACGCACATGCGCATCACGCACCGTGCTGGCCACGCCACCGTTGGTGACAATGCCGCAGACCACCAGCGTGTCGATGCCCGACTTTTTCAGCACCCAATCAAGCTGCGTGTTAAAGAAAGCCGAATACGCCACCTTGAACACCGACACATCGACCAGCGGTGCCAGCAGGTCCACATTGGCCTGGCCCCGGCTACCCGGCGCAAAGTCGCCCTTGTGCAAAAACGGGCGGCGCTCTTTCAGGTGCGCCGAGATCATGGGCTCGCCCTGCGCATCGGGCCACAGCGTGAACAGGCTGGCCGTGACCAGCCCTCCCTGCCCTTTGATGGCGCGTGCCACCGGCGCCATGCGCTCGGGCAGCTTGACGGCTTCGGCGCTCAGGGTGTTGCCCCGGGCATAAGCGCCGTCGGGTGCCAGAAAATCATTTTGCAGGTCAACGATGACCATGCCGAGTTTCGCGTTTTCCAAGTTCATCCGTTCTACTCCCGTCAATCATGGGCAAAACCAATTTTTCCGACGTGCGCTCGTCAACGCGCAGATGTCGGACCTGAAGGTACAGACCTACGGGAGCAGTGGCCCCTCGTAGGTCGGTGGTTTCAGCCCCGACAGGAGCCTGTGCCAAGTCCACCAACGTCGGAGCTAAAGCTACCGACCTACAACACTCCCATGCAAATCTGCACGATCAGTCATTGTCTTCAACCTCACGTCAGTTCCTCTTACCCCTCGCTGCGCTCCACCAGCAAGTTGCCCAATTTGTCCACACGGCCTTCAAAACCGGGTTCGAGCCACACCGTGGTGTCCGGCTGCTCCAAAATCGCCGGGCCTTGCACCACAGTGCCCACCGGCAGGCTCAGGCGCTCGTAGCGCTGGGCCGTCCACCACTGGCCTTGGTGGTACACCTGCTGCTCGCCCACCGGGGCCGTGCGGCCCTCGCCTTGGGGAGCCAGCACCGCCAGGTCAAACTTGGGACGCCGCCCGATGCGGGCATAACGCAGGTTCATCACGCGGATCACCGGGCCTTGCAGCACGCGGCCAAAGGCGTGCTGGTAAGCAGACTCAAATGCGGCCAGCAACCCTGCAGCGTTCAACTGATCGCGCTTCACAGGCACTTGCAGCGTGTGGGTCTGGCCCATGTAGAGCATGTCAAAGCTGATGACTTCGTCCACCCGCACGAAATTCACACCGGCGGAATCGAGGCGCAGCTGGCAGGCTTCGGCCAAGGCATCCACGCGCTGCAGCAAAGCAGGCCAGGCCACATCGGCCAAGGCCACGTTGAGGGTCTGCACCGCGTCGTGGCGCATGTCGGCCATCACGCAGCCCAGGGCCGAGGTGACGCCTGGGTAACGCGGCACGATGCCGGTGGTCACGCCCACCTCGCGCATCATGGCGCACACATGCAGGCCGCCACCGCCGCCAAACGGCATGTAGGCGAACTGGCGCGGATCGTGCCCGCGCTCGATCGACACCACGCGGATGGCACCCGCCATGCGGGCATTGGCCACCGTCAAAATCGCCTCGGCCGCGGCCAAGGCCGTCAGGCCCAAAGGCTCGGCCACATGCTGGGCAATGGCTTTCTCGGACAAGCCCGAATCGAGCTTTTGCAGCAAGCCGCCGCCCAAAGGCCGGTCGGCCGCAATGCGGCCCAGCAGCACATTGGCGTCGGTCACCGTGGGGCGGGTGTTGCCACGGCCATAACAGGCCGGGCCGGGGATGCTGCCGGCCGACTCGGGGCCGACCTGCAGCATGCCGCCCGCATCGACCGAAGCAATCGAGCCACCACCGGCACCGATGGTCTCGATCTGGATCATGGGCGAGCGCACCACCAATCCAAACTCAATCGACGTTTGCGCGGCCAGTGCTGCTTCGCCCCCAGCCACCAGCGACACGTCAAACGAGGTGCCGCCAATGTCGCCCGTGATGACGTTTTCAAAACCCGAAGCGCGTGCAATCTCGGCGCAGGCCATCACGCCCGCCGCCGGGCCCGACAGCGCGGTGCGCACCGGCACATCGCACGCGGTCTGGCGCGACATGACGCCGCCATTGCTTTGCACGATCAACAATTCGCCGCCAAAGCCTTGGGCGCGCAAATCGCCGTCCAGGCGCTGCAAATAACTGCCCACCACGGGCTGCAAGGCGGCATTCAGGGTAGCCGTGGAGCAGCGCTCGAACTCGCGGATCTCGGGCAGCACTTCGCTGGCTGCCGTCACATAGCTGTTGGGCCAGATCTCGCGCACGGCGGCCACGGCCGCTTGTTCGTTGCCGGGGTTGGCATAGGCGTGCACAAAAAACACGCACACCGCCTCGCAGCCTTCGGCCAACAGGGCGCGGGCCTGTGCGCGGACCTGGTCCAGATCGACCGGTGTATGCAACTGCCCATCGGCCAGCACACGCTCGTCCACCTCCAGACGCCAGGCGCGGGGCACCACCGGGGTGTAGCTGCCGCGCAGGCCCCAGGTTTGCGGGCGATCACGGCGACGCATCTCCAGCACGTCGCGAAAACCCCGTGTGGTGATGATGCCGGTGCGGGCGATTTTTCGCTCCAGCAAAGCGTTGGTGCCCACCGTCGTGCCGTGCACGATGGTGGCAATCTCCTTGGCACCATCGGCCCCGGTGTTGCCCGTCACTTTGGCGATGCCGTTCATGAAGCCCCGGGCTTCTTCGCCCCGGGTCGAAGGCACCTTGACGATCCGGGCCTGGCCGGTTTTTTCATCCAGCACAAACAGGTCGGTAAACGTACCGCCCACGTCCACGCCCACCACCCAATGGGGTTGGTTCAATGTTGGCTCGCTCATGCTTGTTCCTTGGTGTAACCCAGTGTGCTGTCGCTGGCGCGGTCTTGCGCCGAACGCTCAGCGGGCGATCCCCAGCCGCCACCGCCCGGCGTTTGCAGGCGCACGCGGTCGCCCTTTTTCAGTTGAATGCCCAGCATCTTGGAGACCATGGGCGGCGTTTTCCATTCGCCGTTCTGGCAGTACTCAAACACGTTGGGCAGCGCAGGCTGACCGCCGTGGATGCCCTTGGGGGCCGACTTGCCGCGCTCACCAAAGATGAAAGCCTCGGCGCTGTCTTCGAGCAATTCGATCTCGTAGATGGCGCCCAGGCCACCCCGGTGCTGGCCATCGCCACCCGAGCCGGGGCGCAAGGCCCATTGCGTGAAGCGCACCGGGTAGGCCGCTTCCAGAATCTCCATGGGCGGGATGGTGGCGGTCGAGATTGGCGCGTTGCCATGCGACAGGCCATCGCCATCCGAATGGCCGCCGTGCCCGCCGCCAAAGAAGCTGAACATCACCCAGCGCTGGCCTTTGCGCTTGTCGTCGCTGCGGTGACCGGCAATCGACAAGGCGTTGATGGTGCCGTAGGCATGGGCCACGGCACGCTGCGGGTCGGCCAGGGCCGTGGCGCTGAAGATCACGTCGATCATGCGCAAAATGGTCTCGGTGTAGCCACCCACCGGGCGCGGACGCGAGGCACTGATGACCAGGCCATCGGGAATCACAAAGTCCACCGCATCGAGCACACCCGCATTGGCGGGCACATCGGGGAACACATGCTTCAAAGCCACATAGCAAGCGGCCACGGCCGTGGCGCGCGAGATGTTCACGGGCCCAGCGCACTGCGCCGAGGTGCGCGAAAAGTCCAGCGTCAAACGGTCACCGGCCACCGTCATGTCCAGCGCAATCGTCAGCAACTCGTCTTTCACGCCATCGTTGTCCAGCACGTCTTCAAAGCTGTAGCGGCCATCGGGCAGGCTGCCAATGTGCGAGCGCATCAGGCGTACAGCGCGTGTGCGCAGCTCCACCAGAGCCTGTGCCACTTTGGCGTCGCCGTATTCGTCCAGCAGTCCATCCAGACGGCGTGCGCCCAATTCGAGTGCGGCCAGCTGGCCGTTCAGATCGCCCCACAGGCTGTCGGGCAAGCGGGTGTTGGCGCGCAAGATGGCCAGCACATCGTCATCCAGCACGCCACCGCGCAAGATGCGCACCGGCGGAATCTGCACCGCTTCTTGCCAGCATTCGGTCGCGGCCGGGTTGTAGTTGCCAGGCACCGCGCCGCCCACATCGTGCCAGTGCGCGGCCGAGGCCAAAAAACAATACAGCTGCCCGTTGCGAAAGCAGGGCTTGACCAGTTTGAAGTCGTTGGCGTGGGTGCCGCCCTCATAGGGGTCGTTGAACAACCACACATCACCCGGCTGCATGCCGCCCCGCTCGGCCGCCGTACGCATGGCCGCCCGCACGGCAAACGCCATGGCGCCCACAAACACCGGCAAGCCCGATTTGCCCTGGATCAGGGTGTCGCCCGTGATGGCGTCGTACAGGCCATGGCATGCATCGTGCGCCTCGGCAATGATGGGGTTGAACGCGCTGCGGTACAGCGTCGCGTCCATCTCGTCGGCAATTTGTTCAAGTCGACCGCGCAGCACGGCCAAAGTCACAGGATCCATCACGGGATTCATCGGGTTCATCCTTGCTTTCTTTGTTTGAGCAGGGGCAGCAAGCCACCTGCGTCGACCATGTCCATCAAAAATCCGGGGATCGGTGCACACACCAGATGCTGCCCGTTGGCACGAACCACCTGAGGTGTCTCGCCATCCCAGTGCAAACTCAACCGTTCGCCTTCTTCAATCTTTTCAGCCTCAGCGCAGGTCAGCAACAGCAGGCCCAGATTGAAGGCGTTGCGGAAATACAGGCCACTGTAGGAAGGCGCAATCACCGCCGCCAGCCCCAGATGCCGCAGCACACCCGCTGCCTGCTCCCGCGATGAGCCAATGCCGAAGTTGGCCCCGGCCACGATCACATCGCCTTCGCGCACACCGGATGCAAAGTCGGCACGCACCGCCTCCAGGCAATGCCAGCCGATCACCTCCAGACCGTGCTTCATGTAGGCTCCGGGGGCCAAGGCGTCGGTGTCCACATCTGCGCCCAAGCGCCAAACGCGGGCATTTTGGAATGTGCTTTTCTTCATGCCAACACCTCCCGTGCATCGCTGATGCGCCCACGCAAAGCCGAAGCCGCCACGGTGTAAGGCGAGGCCAGGTACACGTTCACGCTGGCCGGGCCCATGCGGCCCTTGAAATTGCGCGCCGTGCTGGAGATCACGGTCGCCCCATCCTGGAAGGTGGCGCCGTAACCCGCACACGCGCCACAGCTGTTGGGCAGCACCGTGGCCCCAGCGTCTTGCAGGATCTGCATCACGCCTTCTTGCGTGGCCTGCGCTTGTTCGCGGGCGCTGGCAGGCGCCACCATGAGCTGCACGCCCGATGCCACGCGCTGGCCTTTGAGCACCGAAGCGGCAGCCCGCAGGTCCTCGAGCTTGGCACCGGTGCAGGCGCCAATGTAGGCGATGCTGGGCGCCACATCGGCAAACTCGGCCACATCGCGCGTGTTGGCCGGGCTGTGGGGTGCAGCCACTTGCGGGCTGAGGCTGGACGCGTCAAAACGGTGCTGTTCAAACTCGGCATCTTCGTCGGTAAACCATTGTTTGGCCTCAGCCAATCGCTCGGGAGAAACACCGATCGATTGCAAGTGCGCAGTGGTGGTGGCGTCGGCGGCGATCAGCCCAGCTTGCGCCCCCATCTCGGCGCTCATATTGGACAAGGTCATGCGCTCGGCCATGGACAAGGCCTGCACCGCAGAACCCGCAAACTCCACCGCTTGGTACTGCCCACCGTTCATGCCGAAGCGGCCGATCATGTGCAGCATCATGTCCTTGGCTGACACGCCCGCTTGCAAACGGCCCGACCAGTGCATGCGCAAGGTGCGCGGCACCTGGACCCATATCTGGCCGGTCACGCACACACCCAACATCTCGGTCGCGCCAATGCCGAACATGTAGCAAGCAAAGGCACCACCGGTAGGCGAATGCGAGTCCCCTCCGACGCAGAACATGCCGGGCTTCAAATGCCCCCGTTCGGGCAGCACCACATGGCAAATGCCTTCGCTGTCGATCACATGCGGCAGCTGCCATTGTTTGGCCGTGTCGCGTGTGATCTGAATGATCTTTTGGGCATCGGTGTCTTGTGCAGGCACGTAATGGTCCAGCACCAGCACCACCTTGTTTTTGTCCCATATTTCGGCACCCAGTTCATCGAGCATGGGCTTCAGGCGCCGGGGGCCGGACGAGTCGTGGAACATGGCCAGATCGACCTGACAAGTCACCACCTCGCCCACGGCCACATGAGAGCGGCCTGCTGCACGGGCAATCAGTTTTTGGGCCAGGGTCTGCGGCGGAAAAATGTTTGCGCTCATTCGGGTTTGGCTCCTGCGTACTGCACCACGGCGCGCCAGCGCACGATTTCGCTGTCCACAAAGCGGGCGAACTCTTGCGGGCTGTTGCCCACAGGGCTGGCCCCTTCGCTTTCAATGCGCCGTCGCACCTCGGGCGATTGCACCGCTGCGCGAGCGGCATCGGACAAACGCCGGGTCAATTCGGGACTCATGTGCGCAGGCCCGAACAAACCGAACCAGGCATTGGATTCATAGCCTGGCAAGGTCTCGGCAATGGTCGGTACATCCGGAAAAGCAGCCAGGCGCTTGGCACTGGTGACGCCCAGGGCCTTGAGCTTGCTAGCCTTGATGTGCGCCTGCGCATTGCCCACTGCGGCAAACATCAACTCCACCTGCCCGGCCAACACGTCTTGCACTGCAGGGGCCGTGCCCCGGTAAGGGATGTTGACGATGAAAACACCCGCTTTCATCTTGAACGCATCGCCCGCCAGGTGCAGCGACGAGCCCATGGCACCAATCGCGAAGTTCAGCTGACCCGGTTTGGCTTTGGCCAAGGCAATCAACTCAGCCACATTGTTCACAGGCAACCGGGGGTGAGCCACCAGGACCGATGGCGAGGTGGACACCATGGTCAATGGCGTGAAGTCTTTCACCGGGTCAAAAGACAAATGGGGGTAGAGCGAGGCATTGATCGCATGGCTGGTGAAGCTCATCAGCAAAGTGTTGCCATCGGGTGCGGCCTTGGCCACCGCTTCTGCGGCCAGATTGCCCCCTGCGCCAGGCCGGTTGTCCACCAGGACGGTGCGCCCCAGTTGCAGGCCCAACACCTGTGCCAGGGTACGGGCCATGGTGTCGGTGGTGCCTCCGGCAGGGGCACCCACCAGAATGCGGATGGGCGCTTGCACCGGGATCTGCGCACTCACAGACATCCAAAGGTTCAGACAAGCCAGGCACGCGAACCCGCGTGTCAAGCGGCTCATGCTTTGCAGAAAATTCAAGTTCATGCTGCGCTCACATGCCCAAATAAGCCTGGCGCAGCGTGTCGCTGGCCAGCAGCTCGGCGGGCGTGCCCGAAAAACGGATCGCCCCGTTTTCCATCACATAGGCACGGTCGGCGATGTCCAGCGATTGGCCCACGTTTTGCTCCACCAGCAAGACCGCCAAGCCGGTGCTGCGCAATTGCGCAATCAGCGAAAACATTTCCTCGACCAAGAGCGGCGACAAACCCAGCGAAGGCTCGTCCAGGATCAACAAACGCGGCTCGGCCATGAGGCCCCGGCCAATGGCCAGCATCTGCTGCTCGCCGCCGCTGAGCGTGCCCGCCAGTTGCGTGACACGCTCCTTGAGGCGTGGAAAGGTCTCGTACACCTTGTCCAGGTTGTGTGCCCGGCGTTCACGGCCACGGGTGAAGGCGCCCAGCTCCAGGTTTTCATGCACGCTCAAATTGGGGAAGACCTTGCGGCCTTCAGGCACATGGATCAGGCCATGCGTGACCACCTCGCGCGAATGCAGGCCGGTGATGTCCTTCCCATCGAACTGCACTTGCCCGGCCCGTGTGGCCACCAGGCCACTGAGGGTCAGGTTGAGCGTGGTCTTGCCTGCGCCATTGCTGCCCAGCAGCGCCACGGTCTCGCCGGGCATGACCTGCAGGTCCACACCACGCAAAACCTCGACTGCACCGTAGCCAGATTTGAGGCCCTGCACATTCAACAAGGCGTTCATGGCTGGGCCTCCTGAGCCATCTTGGCAGCTTGCGCTTTGGCCGCGTTTTTTTGCAAACGCTCGGCCGTGCCGTGGCCCAGATAGGCCTCCACGACAACTTTGTTGTTCGTCACCTCGGCCGGTGTGCCGTGGGCAATCAACTGGCCTTGGGCCAGCACCCAGACCTCTTGCGCCAGGCTCATCACGGCTTGCATCACGTGCTCGATCATCAAGACCGTCACCCCGCTTTGGGCAATGCTTTGCACCACCGGAATCATCTCGGCAATCTCTTGAGGGTTGAGCCCGGCCAGCACCTCGTCGAGCAACAAGAGGCGTGGACGCGTGGCCAGGGCCCGCGCCAGCTCCAGCCGCTTGCGACCTGCCACCGTGAGGTCACTCGCCAATTTGTCCAGCTGTGGCGTCAGGCCCACCCGCTGCGCCACCGACTCGGCCCATTCAAGCGCTTGCACGCGGCCCGGCAGGTGCAGGTGTGCACCGACGGCAATGTTTTCGCGCACCGTCTGCGCGGCAAAGGGCTGCACGATCTGGAAGGTGCGGGTCAGGCCCATGCGGGCATTCAGGTGCGGCGCTTGTCCGGTGATGTCTTGCCCGGCAAACACCACCCGACCGGTGTCGGGCTGGATGAACCCGGACATCAACGCAAACAAGGTGGTCTTGCCCGCACCGTTGGGGCCGATCAAGGCACTCAGGCGCCCCTCGGTCACCGACAGGCTGACGTTTTGCACGGCCTTCAGACCGCCAAAGGATTTGCCCACGCCGTCGATTTGCATCAGCGTGCTCATGCTTTGCCTCCGTGTTTTTCGCCTTCAGAGGACTTGTGGCCACGCAGCCACTGCAGCGGTGTGATGGTGCCCAGGCCGGCAATGCCGCGAGGCAAGAACATCACAATGCCAATCAGCACCACGCCGTAAATGACCATGTTGATGCCCGGCAACTGGCCGAACAAATTGCGCGTGAGATCGGCCAGGATGTGCAGGCTGACAGCCCCCAAGAGCGGCCCCCACAAGGTGCCCAGGCCGCCCACGATCGCGCCCACCAAAGCCTCTACAGACGTGTGCGAGCCAAAGGCGATGCCCGGGTCGATGTACTGGAACACCTGCACATAAAAGGCGCCGCCAGCGCCCATCAGGCCGCCCGACAAGACGGTGGCCACCAACTTGACGCTGAAGGGGTTCACGCCCACGGCGCGGGCCGCGTCTTCGTTGTCGCGCACGGCTTGCAAATAAGCGCCAAAACGCGAGGCCTTGAGCCAGGCCGTGACGCACAGCGCCAGCGTGACCAGGCCCAGCATGAGCCAGATGAACCCGGCCCGGCTTGCAAACTGCATGTTGGCAGCCGACTCCTGGAGCGGCAGCATCAGGCCCACGCCCGCACCCGTGAAGGGCACCGAGGTGGCCACGATGCGGAACACCTCGGCAAAAGCCAGCGTGACCAGCGCAAAGTAAGAGCCCTTGAGGCCATAACGGAAGGAGGCCGCGCCCACAAAGGCACCCACACCGGCTGCAAAAGCCATGGCCAGTGGCAAAGCCACCCAGGGGCTCAGGCCCCACTGCATTTGCGCGATGGCCTGCACATAAGCTCCCGTGCCAAAAAACAGCGCGTGGCCAAATGAAAATTGCCCACCAAAACCACCTAGCACATTCCAGGCTTGCGAGAGCAGGCAGGCGTACAGCGCGGTCATCACAAAGTTGAGCACCACACCCGACTGTGTGAACAACGGAACGGTGCCGATGACCAAGGCAAACAGCGCAATGCGGCGAAAGTCTTTCATGCCTTCGCTCCAAAAAATCCTTGCGGTCTGAACATGAGCACCACAATGAAGATCACAAAAATACCCACCTGACCCAGCGACTCGCCCAGCAGCAAACCGCCCAGCGACTCCACCACGCCAATGAGCAAACCGCCGAGCAAAGCCCCGGTAAAGCTGCCCATGCCGCCCAGCACCACGATGGTGAAGGCCACCAGAACAAAACCATTGCCCACCTGGGGGTTCACGTAATAAGCAGGCAGCAAAAAGCACGCCGCTGCCCCGAGGCTGGCCAGCCCCAGACCAAAGCACATGGCGTACACATGGTCCACATCGATGCCCATCAAACGGGCGCCCTGCTTTTCTTTGGACACGGCGCGAATGGCCCGCCCCAGATCGGTCTTTTGCACAATCAGCAACAAAGCTGCCGACACCACCAAGGCCCCGCCAAAAGCCACCAGTTTGGGCAAGGCGATGAAGGCTGGTCCAATCTCGACCGTGCTCAGGGTGTAAGCGGTGTCGATGCTGCGGGTGTCGGATTTGAAAAACAGCAGCGCCAGGTTTTCCAGCACGATGGACATGCCCAGCGTGACCAGCAAGATGTTTTCGTCTTTGCCGTGGCTGGCGCGGTTGATGACCCCGCGCTGCAAGGCATAGCCCAGCACGAACATGGCCGGCACCATGATGGGCAAGGCCATGTAGGGATCGACCCCGAGCTTTTCCTTGAGCATGTACACACCGTACAGCGCCACCATCAAGGCCGCGCCGTGCGCGAAATTGATGATGTGCAGCACGCCATAAATCAGCGTCAGGCCCAGCGCAATCAGCGCATACACGGCACCGGTGGTGATGCCGTTGAGCACAGACGGAAACAGGATGTTCAAGTCCAGCATCGGGAGTCCCTGGCGATCAGCCCTTGAGCGGGAAGACCGGCTCGACTTCGCGGTAGTCGCGCGGCACGATCACCTTGATGTCGCCCTTGTAGACCTGCGTCATCAAAGGCTGCGCACCCATGTTCTGGCCATTCACGAACTGCGTAGGCCCGTAGGGCATGATGTGGTTGGCGAACTTGCTCGACGCCAGCGCATCGGTGATGGCGGCGCGGTCAGGCGACTTGGCACGCTCGATGGCATCGGCCAACAGCATCATGGCGGTGTAGGTCATGAACACTTCGTAGCTGAAGAACTGGCCTTGTGCTTCGACACGTTTTTTCAGTTCTGCAGAACGCTTGTCCTTGGGGTTGAACCAGTGGTTGCAGTCGATGATGCCGTTGGCCGCCTCGGGGAATTCCTTGACGAACTTGTAGCTCGACGCCGCACCGCCCAACACCGAGTAGATCGCCTTGGGCGTGATCTTTTGCTGCTGCAAGGTGCGCACCAACAAGGCGTATTCGTTGTAATAGTTGGCCGGGATCAGGATGTCGGGGTTGACCTGCTTGATGCGCAGCGCGATGTTGTTGAAGTCACGCGTGGGGTTGGCGTGCTTGATGATTTCCTTGACCTCGTAGCCGTAGCCGGGCAGCTCTTTGGCCAGCAAGTTGGCGGTGCCGGTGCCGAACAAGGACTCCTCATGCACGATCATCACCGTACGGGCCGGCTTGCCAGCGGCGGTGTTCAGGGCGTGCAAACTGGCCACCGCCACTTCGGCACATTTCTTGTAGCCAGGGCCGAAGCGGAA
>Ga0228702_1000073_pt1 | contig 98378 bp, 132 predicted proteins | sample McNCre217_Aug_MG_2_FD_178018 | JGI IMG/M metagenome (GOLD analysis project Ga0228702, IMG submission 178018) | Freshwater microbial communities from McNutts Creek, Athens, Georgia, United States - 20-17_Aug_MG | ecosystem: Environmental > Aquatic > Freshwater > Creek | place: USA: Georgia... | reverse complement strand
CAAATACCAATGAAGGATCTGCAGTAGCATTATGGGTTCAATCATCATCTGATTGGTGGATGGTAAATATTGAAGGAACACAAGTAACAAATACAAATTATGCTGGAACAACATATTGGTCATATAACTATGCATATCAATATACTCAAGCTAATCCAAGCAACTATGTATATACTTTTGCAGTTCAGCCATACACATTTCCATCATATACTTACCAGTATACTTCTGCTTCACCAAGCTTTACATCTGGAGCAACAACATTTTATGCAGTATTTGTATCAGGAACCCCATATTCTGCTGCTATTCCATATGCAACTTTCAGAGATTATTGGTCAGTAACTCCATATACAGCATCTGCATCAACACCATATACTGCTGCAACAGCATATAGTAGTGGAAACCCATATACGACTGGTGGTGGAGGAACAACTTATACTGCTGGAACAGCTCCGACTACATATACCAAGGGTGGAACGACCTACTATAAATTATCTAATACATACTATCTTTCATCAACAGCATATAGCTCAGGTGGTGGAGGAACTGTATACAGTGCTGGAACAGCACCTACAACCTATACTATGGGTGCAACAAGATATACTGCTGGTCCAACAACATATACTGCTGGAGTTACTTCATATGGTGCACCATATACAGTTGGTGTAACTAGCTATACTGCAAGTGCCACTATATTCTATACCTCAAGTCCCACAACATATACTGCAGGTGCAGCAACATATAGCGTTATTCCACCAGGATATACAGCATCGGTTCCATATACAAGCTCGGTCCCATACACATCTGGCTTTATATCTGGTGGACCATATTCATATGCATATAACACCGCATTGACAAATAGTCCAGACACATACTTCTTTGTTACAACATCTGGATTTGTTCTTACAACAGGATCAACATACTACACTTATGCATCAGGCACTACGACAACTTATAGTGAATATTTAAAAATTAAAAAGTCTGTAGCAAATACTGTATCTGAAGTAACATCATCACTAATATCAAATGCACAAAGCATTAAGTCATTACTTGTTTCTATTTTGGGAAATCAGATTACAGCAAAAGCATATTCAGACAATAATTTTGTTACTCAAATCGGATCTGACTTAGTGTATACAGCAACTGGTGCAACAATTACTACGCAATATGGAATAGGAGTCTCCCCTTCCGCTTATAACCAAAGTGCTATAATAGGAACATCTGTTGAAATAAACAGAAATTAAAGGAGGGTATGGTTAAATTATGAATACCTTTCAAAAAATAGGAGATCTAGATAAGTAATGGCAAGAATATTTTCTGGGTCAATTTTTAGTTCTATACAGCGTAAGTTTGAAGATATCTTTTCATCAAGATCAAATACTACTGGTGGACTTGGTGCATCAACAAGTGGTCAAGTTTGGAATGCTATCAATGGAACTATAAATGTGACATCTGGAGCAGCCACTACAACTACAACCCCAAATATTGGAGCAAACGGATCTCTTTATCCAATATCAACAGTTCCAATGCCATCTTTTGATAACGTTATAAAACTATCTGGAACTAATGAAGGGTCTGCAGTTGCTCTTTGGGTTCAAAGTTCTTCAGACTGGTGGATGGTTAATGTTGAGGGAACACAGGTAACAAATACAAACTACGCATCTTCAGTATATTGGAGTTACTTCTATACTTCAGGTAATGTGCAATATAGTTATCCATATAATTATTCTTATAACTATTCTGTTGGAACTCCATATTCATATACATTTACAGATGGAAACTATACCTCTACAGCTGGAGCACCATATACTACAGTAACTACACAAGGAAGCACACTATATAGCTCATACGCAGCATATAGCAAGAGTCCTGGAGTATCTTATACAAGTGGAACAGCCCCTGTGACATATACTGCAAGCTCTTATTACAAAATTTCAAATACTTATTATCTTGCTGGTGGAAACTATACAGCATCTTCATCAACCGTATATTCTTCTGGATCCGATACTGTTTATACAACATCAACATATTACGTTCAGGGAGCAACATATTATTTCGTTGTTCCACCAGGAGTTCCATATTCTGTTACACCAACCTATACTGCTGCAGTTACGAAAAGTGCAAGTGGATATACAACACCAATTAGTTATACACCAACAGGAAATGCTGCTGCTACAGGATATGCATTCACTGGTGGATATGTAAATCCAACATATGCAACATCATTCCCATACACGTATGCATCAGGAACCACCACCACATATAGTGAATATCTTAAGCTTAAAAGATCTCTGTCAAACACTGTATCAGAACTTTCTTCTATATTGCTATCAAATACTCAGACAGCCAAATCAATACTTGTATCCATTATTGGAACACAAATAACAGCAAAAGCATATTCTGACTCTAATTTAGTTACCCAAATTGGTTCAGACTTAGTTTATACCGCTACTGGTGCTACCGTGACTACACAGTATGGCATTGGAATTTCTCCTTCTGCCTACAATCAAAGTGCTATAATAGGAACATCAATAGAAATTAGTAGAAGCTAGGGTATTATGAAAATTATTAGATTTTTCTCTGATAAGAGATATGGTGGGGTAGGACAACCAATTCCAGCAAAAAAAGTGCTACCAGAATGGTATAGACTTTCAGAGTCTGAGCTAGAAGATCCAGTTACCAAAGAAATGACTTCAGGCTTAAAGAAGTGCGTTCCTTTTATGGATGCAATGATATCTGGATATGTTCTTACAACACCAATGGATATTTTTGTATCAAAAAATGAAGATGGTTCTCTTCATTTAGGGTGGAATTCCGATGGGGCATTCCAAGATTTTATTTCAGAACGTTCTAAAGAGCTTGGAGAAAAAATGCCAAGACCAGCAGGGCATTATCCAAATCATCTAGCATTTAGAGGTTTTTGGGGATTTAAGACACCAAGAGGATGGAGTGTGCTAGTCGTGCACCCACTAAATAGACATGATCTTCCATTTACCATTACGTCTGGAATTATGGATGCAGATAGATACTCAACATCTGGAAATATTCCGTTTTTTATTAAAGAAGATTTTGTTGGGGTAATCCCAGAAGGCACACCATTTGCACAATTAATACCAATCAAAAGAGCAAAATGGTCATCTATTAAAAACGATGAAGGAATCAGATATCTTGAAGGACTGCAGGGTGAATTTGTAAGATCACCAGGTAAAAGCTATAAAAAATATTTTTGGCAACGTAAGGAATACAACTAATGCGTAAAAAAGAAAAGGCATATAGAATCTATGGTGATTTAATTCACAAGCACAGGCCATCAATTAGATCTATGATTATAGAATTACTATATACAAAAATCATGGAAAAAAAGATGGAAAAGAAGGTCGTCTATAGACCAGGATCTAGCTTTGAGGCATTAAAAGAGCAACAGTATAAGACTAGATCTATTGCAGTTGTGTCTAGCGATGGAGTTGTCGTAGAGATATTAAAGATTAATGAATTAGCTGCAGACTTTGTATTAAATCCAGAAAATAAATTTGTAGAGTTTGACCCAGAACATGTATTAGTAAAAAGAGGTCTAGTTTATGACGGAGAAGGATTCAAGGAGTTCAAAAATGAAGAAAATTAAATTTAAAACTACAAGATCTAGATTCTTGTTAAAAGATCCAGCTCCGTCTGCACGACTAGTGCCAGAATGGTTTAGATTAATGCCAAGAGTCCATGACGGTGTTGAAACAGCGAAAGTGTGTATGCCATTTTTAGACTCAATGACTATGGGGTATACAATATGCCTTTCGGCAGATACCTACTTTGAAAATGGTGAATGCAAACAGATATCAGAACTATCGTTTGTAGAATCACACATTGATTCTCAAATCTCTCCTGCAATGGTGTCAGACATCTATGCACCAACCCCATTAAAGTGGATAAATTATTTTATTGCAGAGACCCCAAAAGGTTACAGCTCTTTATTTATGCATCCAGCAAACAGATTAGATCTACCATTCTATACACTTTCTGGAGTGGTGGATACAGATGAATTTCCAGCACCAGTAAATTTCCCATTCTTGATCCAAAAGGATTTCACTGGTATAATTCTTGAGGGAACTCCTATAGCACAGGTTATTCCATTTAAAAGAGAAGAGTGGAAGTCAGACGTAAATAATGAAAAAGACGCTGTAGTGCCTGTATCATTTTTAAACCAGCTACACTCTCCTCCATTTAACTTTTATAAAAGAAAGTTTTGGAAGAGAAAGAATTTTTCTTAATGAGGATTGCGGTCTATACAATTGCAAAAAATGAAGAGCAGTTTGTTGAGCGATGGGCTGAAAGCTGTAAAGATGCAGATTACCGATTTATTTTGGATACTGGTTCTACAGATAAAACAGTTGACATTGCCAGGAATATCGGTGTTAATGTGGATATTGCTTATATTAGCCCTTGGCGTTTTGACGATGCTAGGAATATTTCTTTGGGGCTTCTCCCTAATGATATCGACATGTGCATCGCTCTTGACATGGATGAAGTCTTGGTTGATGGCTGGCGTGAAAAGCTTGAATCAGTAAAAGAAAATACTACTCGTCCACGGTATAACTACACATGGTCCTGGAAACCAGATGGCTCTCCTGGACTTCAATATGGTGGAGATAAGATTCATGCTCGTCATGGATACCGATGGAAACACCCAGTTCATGAAACATTGGTTGCAGATAGAACTGAAGAAATTCAAGAATGGATTAGTTTAGAAATTCATCATTATCCAGACAACACCAAGTCTCGTGGTCAATATTTCCCATTGCTAGAATTAGCTGTGTCAGAGGATTTGACAGATGATAGAAACTCATACTATTTAGCTCGTGAGTATTTTTATAACGGTATGCTAGAAAAAGCTGCAAAAGAATTTAAGCGTCACCTAAGCTTACCAAAAGCGGTATGGGGACCAGAAAGAGCATCCTCTTGGAGATATTTAGCTAAATGTGAACCAGAATTTGCGTATGATCATCTTAACAATGCTATAAATGAAGCTCCAGGTAGAAGAGAAGCATTGGTCGAATATGCTCAGTATTTCTATAATAAACAAGATTGGCAAAACTGTTATTGGGCTTGTTTAGATGCTTTGAGGATTGAAGAAAAGCCACTAGACTATCTTTGTGAAGAATTTGCCTGGGGAGATCTTCCATATGATCTAGCAGCAATTTCTGCCTGGAATCTTGGATTTAGGGAAGAATCTATCAAGTATGGAGAATTGGCATTGTCACTAAATCCAAATGATAAAAGACTTAACACTAACTTAGAGTTCTATAAAAAGTAATTTATGATATATGGTAAAATTAATTACCATGACAACTTCATCAAATACTTATGCCGATAAAATTTATAGCGAAAATCCAATTGCTTTGTGGGCACTTGATGAAGAGCTTCCAGAAATAATAACTGGAAATTTCTCAATTCCAGAATTTGGACAAATAGCCTTTGTTCCATATTTATATACTGGAGATGAAGCAAAAGCTTATAGATATGGTTCTACAACAGATTCAGATTATGGATATTATGTCTATCTACCTTTTCCAACTGGAACAACAGAAGGTGGAATATCAACAGAACTTGCAGATGCAATAACAAATGATCAAAATATAAATGTGGATACACTATATGGGCATGTCAGTAGTGATAGTATTCCTCTTGTCTATGGAGCATCTAATGTTGCTGAAATGTATCCAGCATATGTTCCATACAAAACTACAGTTCCATCTATTCTTATTCCTGGAAAAGGATTTCTGAATGAAACTGGAAAATTCTCAGACATGACCCTAGAATTTTGGATAAAAATTATTGATTTTTATAGTCAAGAAACCCCAATAAAAATTGTAGGTCCAATTGGATCAGAGGATGGATTATTTATAGACAAAAGATCATTTATATTAAAAATTGGAAATAGACAATGTTCTGGTTTTATAAAAGGTTTTAACAGACCAATGCTTATAGATATAACAGTTTCAGAAACAAGTGCATCATTAATTGTCAATGGCGAAATTGTTGCTAGCATGGCAATTAATATGTCCGATACTCAGTTGCCACAAGCATACAATGGCGATGCAGAACAAGATTGGCTTGCCTTTAATGCTCATGGATCTCACAGCATAAACATAGACTGTGTTGCAATTTATAACTATTGTGTTCCAGACATTGTAGCTAAAAAGAGATTTACTTATGGACAAGCAGTAGAACATCCACAATCAGTTTTAGCAAAGCATGGTGGTCAAACATATGCAATAGATGGATCATTTGCCAATTTTAAAAGAGGTGTCAAATACCCACAAACTAACCCTTGGCAATCTGGAACATTATCAAACCTTATTATATCTGACAATAAATTAAAATTGCCAGAATATTCTTTACCAGAATTTTACTCATTGAGTGCAGATGGACAGCAAGAGTCATTGAGTTGGGATTCTTTCTCAATTGTTCCATCAACCTTTGGCACATGGGGCCAGGATATAACACTTAATGCTATTGAGTTTTCATCGTCAGTTAATTACAAAAAACAATACATATCATTTAATGGGTTACCAATAAAATCATCAAAGCTTCACTCTTTTATGATTCAAATACAGAATGAATTATTAGATGGTGGTGATCCATTAGGTGACCAGGTATTATTTAAGTTGTTAGATAAGACCTCTCAAGATTACTTAATAGGAAAGATTCACGTTCAAAATGAAACTGACAATGAAATATATGCAGGAATTTATCTTAAGACATACTTTGTAAGGTCAAGTGTTTCTCAATACTCCTACTCTGATGAAGCACTAGATTCTGTCAATGGATATATATATAGCGAGTTTGATACTAATAGAGGATCGTATGGAGTCCACATTGGAACACCATTAACAAATGATCCATCTTCTCAATGTATTGGTATGGACATTTCATATATAAAAGAAAATAACCCAAATTCATTCTTGAACGGAAACTCCGATAACTGGATATTCTATATTGGTGGAGACGACTCAGAATCTGCACACTATATTGGAAGAATTGCAAAGGTTATGTTTGTTGATAACGATATAGCAGACTTTTTGCCTTCAATAAATCCAAACAATCAAGCAAGATTTGTTGATGGAAGATATACAGGAGATTGCACAGAATCTACAACATATTCTTTAGTTTTTAATGAAGTTGGTGGATACCAATATCCAGATATATCTTTGTGTGGATATTGGTCACAAAATATACCATTTTCAAGACTATGCTCCACTGTAAATGAAATTAAAACTTTAGATTTTGTGCAAATAAACACTTTTACAAATGAAAAGATATACACAGATAGTTCTTATCAAGTATTTGCATCAATAGATGATACTGCAACAAATGATATATCAGCCATATTCTCTCAATATTCTGTTGGAGTAGCCGATGGAGAAATTTTAGTATCTGAAAAATCTAACACAGATCCTGATTTTGAAAATCAATACGTAAACATAATAGTTTCTTTAAAAACAAAGGGAATCTTTACAGAAAACCCATTTGTTGAAAAGATTCAAATATCCTCAAGAATTAATGACGATGCACACTCAATTGGTTCTAAGTTTGGAATTTCTGCATATCCATTTGGTTCAGAATCTAAAAAAGTTTTATATTCAACATATATGGATTCAACTCCATATAACTATATGACTGGTGTTTCTGGAATATCTTTATTGGGACAGTTGCCATCAACCCATTTCGATGGATTGTGTGATTCTGGAATTAGAATTCCAATTAATTACAATAATTCAAATGATTTTTATATTCAATCGTTACAGTTCTACTACAAACCAATAAGATCAACAATAGAAGATTTCATGACTTTGGGGTTTGGATATGACTCTAATCTGGAATCATATTGGTATCCATTATTTGATGTCTATAGTCAAACATCATATATTCCTAATGGATATGCTGAAACAATACCAATGAACCATTTAAGGGTAAAAGCTTTGAGGGTATCAGATAGACTTGTAAAATTATTGTGTGTAAATATATCAGATGGAATAGAGACAGACATTACAGAGCATATTAAATTTACCATAAATGGACACAATATTGTTGGTGACATTAATATAGAAACTATAGAATGGTCTGTGATTGGAATTCTATTCCCAACACCATTAAACATGTCTGGTCAAGGATATAGCATTGATATTATTGGTCCTGGAGTATTCAACAATATTGTGTATTTAAAAATACCAAAAGATGACTTATTTAGTAGAATTGTTGCTAATACTTGGCAACAGGTCCTAACAGATCACACATGGAACAACATATTATCATTAAATACAAACTGGCAAGACGCATATCTTGATCAGGTTCCTGCAATATATACAGTAACTCCAGACTATCTATATAACTTATATCAGGGAACAAACAGAATTATAGTTGCATCAAGTCCACAAAAATCTGATATTGCTATCAGATATTCTTCTTCATCACTATACAAAAATGTTTTGTGGTTGTCTGAAAATATTAAACCTGTATAATGTGGTATACTTGTGGTTATGAAACAACCACAAATGAGATTTCCTGGTCAAGTAGGCAAGACCAAGGTCCAAGTTATAAATGAATCGTTTACCAATGCAGGTATTTATGTATGGAAGTTACCTACAGGAAAATACTTTACAGATGGTGAAGGTAATGCCCTTAGCATCGAATCAATGAAGGGTGACCAAGCAAAGATTACAGAATTAACCCAAGCAGCAGCTTATTATGGTCAGGCTGAAGGGTCAGCAGAGTTTTTCCCAGGAGTAAGAAAGATTACAGATGAAGAATACTCAGAGCAAGTAGACAGAATGGCACAAGGACTCATTCCATCAGAGAATGACCTAGGTGCACTGATTGCAGCCAAGAAGACTCTAGACACATATGGAGCAGGTGCATTTGATGAGTAATGAAATTACAAAGATAGCAATTCCAATTAAGTGGGATAACGAGATTGAGGTGGAAAATCCTTTTAAGGATTCTGATCCATTTAAAAAGAACTGGGATGAAATAAAAGACTATAACGGTCTTGACATAAACTTTAAGCGTAGGACTGCAAGAAACCTTTCTAAAGTTCAAGCAACAGGTCAGTATATGGATTCAGCACTTGCTGTTCAGTCTGGATCAGGGGCACAGTCAAAAGCAATCAATCCAGGTATGGTATATAGAAATGCCTATGGTCTGTTTGACGTAATTACCCCACCATATGACCTATATGAATTAGCAAACTATTACGACACCTCATTTGCTAATCACGCAGCTATTGATGCCAAGGTAGAAAATATTGTTGGTCTTGGATACGACTTTGTTATTTCAGATAAAACAATGATGAAGTTAGAAGCACAGAAAGATGCAGAAGCAGTTTCTCGTGCAAGAAACAGAATTGAAAGACTCAAGGTTCAATTACGTGATTGGCTTGAGGGATTAAATCAAGATGAAAGCTTTACTCTTGTTATGGAAAAGGTGATCACTGATCTCCATGCAACTGGTAATGGATTTATAGAAATCGGTAGAACTGTAACTGGAGAAATTGGATATGTAGGACATATTCCAGCAACGACTATTCGTGTTCGTAGACTTCACGATGGATTTGTTCAGGTAATTGGTAATAAGGTTGTTTACTTCCGTAATTTCGGGGCATCTAATAATAATCCAATTACAGATGATAAGCGTCCTAATGAGATTATTCACCTAAAGGAATACTCTCCACTAAACACTTTTTATGGTGTGCCAGATGTTATTGCTGCTATGCCATCACTCCTAGGTGATTCGCTTGCATCACAGTATAACATTGACTACTTCCAAAATAAGGCAGTTCCTCGTTATATTGTTACTCTAAAGGGTGCACAACTATCTGCTGAATCAGAGGATAAGCTATTCCGATTCCTGCAGACTGGACTTAAAGGACAGAGCCACAGAACTCTATATATTCCTCTCCCAGGAGACTCTGAAACCAATAAGGTTGAGTTCAAGATGGAGCCAATTGAAAATGGTGTTCAAGAGGGATCGTTCTCTGTTTACCGTAAGCAAAATCGTGACGATATCCTAGTAGCTCACCAAGTTCCATTATCAAAGCTTGGTGGAGGAGATTCTGGAGCTATTGCAGCATCTCTTGCTCAAGATCGAACCTTTAAAGAGCAGGTAGCAAGACCAGCACAACGCAACATTGAGAAAGTTCTAAATAAGATTATTCGTGAAAAGACAGATATCCTAGAACTCAAGTTCAACGAGCTTACTCTTACAGATGAACTTGCTCAATCGCAGATTCTTACTAACTATGTTAAGAACCAGATTATGGTTCCTAATGAAGCTCGTGAGGTTCTAAACCTTCCAGAACGTGAAGATGGAGATAAAATTGTTCTGCCAACAGCACGTCAGTCTGCAGATGCAAATGCAAACAACAGACAAAATAGAACTCGTGATGCCCAGCGTCAACAGGCTCAAGCAGACAATACTGCAACTACTTCTGGTAGAAATCCAAAAGGAGAAGGTAGATCCTCAGAATAGTGTATAATGTTATTGTAACAATTATATAAAAAGGGTCTATAATATAGTAGTATGACTATTCAAAAAGCACATTGGGATACAGAGGGTGAAAATGTTCGCCTATCTATGCCGTTCAGCAAAGTAGATGCAGAACGTAGAATCGTTTCTGGTTTTGCTACGCTTGATAACATTGACAAGCAAGCAGACATCGTAACCACAGAAGCAAGCTTAAAAGCTTTTGCAAAGTTCCGTGGCAACATTCGTGAAATGCACAAAGATATTGCAGTGGGCAAAATGGTTTCATTTAAAGAAGATAAATATTTTGACCCAGAAACAAAGAAATTCTATTCAGGAGTTTATGTATCAGCATACGTTTCTAAGGGTGCACAGGATTGCTGGGAGAAGGTTCTAGATGGAACTTACTCAGGTTTTTCTATTGGCGGTAGAATGAACGACTACGAGAATGCATATGATGAAAAGGTGGATGCTTCTGTTCGTATTATTAAGGATTATGATTTGGTAGAACTTTCACTAGTTGATAACCCTGCAAATCAATTTGCAAACATTCTTGCAATTCAAAAAGTAGATGGTGTAGACACTGTTACTGGCACATCAGCTGATGTTGCTATTGAGAATGTATTCTGGGACAAGGACAATGGAATTATTACTCTTTCTGAAGAAGAAGTAGCAGTAAGTCCAGTATCAGGCAACCCAATGCAAAACATAGGTTTCGTTGAAAAAGATGACAGCGAAAAAACAGATATGATCAAATTCTTGGTGGATAGTGCTAAAGGCATTGCAATTACCAAGAACCAACAGGAGGATAATATGACAGACAACGAAATTGTTAATGCTCCAGCTGCAGATGCTGCAGATGAAGTTGTTGTTGCAGATGTCGCTCCAGAGGCAGATGCCGAAGTTGCAGCTCCAGCCGTAGAGGCTGAAGAGGTTGCAAAGGCAGATACTAAGCCAGCTGATGAAGAGGTAGCAGAGGGCGAAGAGGATGCAACCGAATCTTCACAAGATGAAGAGAAGGAAAAGGTGTCCAAGTCAGACGAGGCTATTGCCGATCTGAAGAACAGTATTGCATCGGCCTTTAGCGATATTCTTGAAGTAGTTAAGGCACAGGCTGCCGAAATTGCTGAACTTAAAAAGTCTGTAGGCCACGTGTCAGCACAAATTGCTGATGCAGAGTCAGACTTTGGAAATCTTGGAAAGCGTATTGACGCAGTAGAAGCAGATACCGCTTTCCGCAAATCTGGCGATCTGGGCGAGATCGTTCAGGAACCAGCAATGGTTGAAAAATCAATATGGGGCGGAAGTTTCCTCAAATCATCCGATCTATTTAGATAAAAAAACAAAAATTCATGGAGGTGAAAGATATGTCGGAAGAAATTCTAAAGAATAATCCAGGTGCAACCTACCCAAACTCAGAGGGTGGTTTCGCAGCTGGTGGTATTGGTGGTGTAACTGATCCAGGCTTTGCTTACCTAGGTAACACAGCTGACGCTAACTTTGGTCTTACAAGCGGTCCTAACGCTGTAAATCCATCGAACACTGCCAACCCTAATTACCCAGGTGCTGGTATCCTGCGTCCAGAGCAAGCAAAACGTTTTATTGACTATGTTTGGGATGCAACCACACTTGCAAATGACGGTCGCCGTGTAACTATGAGAGCTAACACAATGGAGCTTGAGAAGGTTAACGTTGGTGAGCGTGTAGTTCGTGCAGCTAATCAGGGAGATGCAAGCTTCACAAATGCTGGAGCGACATTCTCAAAGGTGGAGCTTACTACTAAGAAGCTACGTCTTGACTGGGAAGTCTCAGCTGAGGCCCTAGAGGACAATATCGAAGGAGGTGCTCTTGAGGACCACTTGGTTCGCTTGATGACCACCGCTTTCGGTAATGACATCGAAGACCTAGCTATCAATGGTGACACTGCACAGTCAGGAGACGCATTCCTTGGTATTATGAACGGTTTCGTTCAGCACACCAAGAATGACGACTTCGCACACCAGGCAGTTGTTTCAAATGGTGCTGATTGGACCACTGAGGATCTACAGAAGCTAATCTTGGCTATGCCAAGACGCTACCGTGCTCTGCAGTCAGGTCTTAAGTTCTATGCTGGAACTGACACCTTTGCAAATATCGTTAAGAACAACGGAACCTCGTTCAACGCCATCGGTTCAACCGAAGGTGCACGTGGTGACTACTTCGCAGGTCTAGACCAGACCTTCGGTGGAGCACGTCAAACTCGTGTTCTAGGTGTTCCTGTTCTTGAGGTCCCTTACTACCCAGCAGACTATGTAGACCTTACATTCCCTGCTAACCGTATTTGGGGATTCCAGCGTGACATCACCGTCAACCGCTTCTACGTTCCAAAGAAGGACACAATTGAATACACCGTATTCGTCCGCTTCGGAATTAACTGGGAAGAGCAAGACGCTGTTGCATTCGCAACCAAGGGCTAATACCCATTTTATAACTGAATATAGAAATGGAGGGGCAGGAGAAATCCTGCCTCTCTTTTCTTTTAATTAATGATATAATTAAAATATTGAAAAGGAGATGATTTTATGTCAGAAACTGAAAAGGTAGACGTAGCAGAGAATGCTGTAGTCGAAACTCCTGCAGAAGAGAAGGTAGAAGCAGTTGAAGCTGCACCAACTCCAGCAGTAGAAGAAGTTAAAGAAGTTCCAGCACCAGCTGCAGAAGAAACCGAAGGCAAAGGTCTTGGGGTAGTTAAGGGTGGAGCTATCGGTAGCACTGTTGTAAAGGGTAAGAAGAAGCAAGAGGTTGTGGCACCTGCTGCACCAGCAAAAGATGAAACTGTTGCTCTTTACTCAAAAAAGAATTACCACTGGGCAGAAAATGGTGGAGCCCTAAAGAGTGGCTATAACATTGTAGATAAGGCAAAGGCTGATAAGTGGCTTACACTTGCTGGTGTTAGAGTTGCTACTCCAGAAGAAATAGCTAACGCTTTTGGAGCAGGTAAGTAATCATGGAAGACCAGATTATTGAGCCAGAGGCTGTAGTCGAAGAGCCAGTAGTTATTCCTGAAGTTGTCAATGAACCTGTAATAGAAGAGTCAGTTAAGGAAGAAAAGCCAAAAAAGAAATCAGAAAGCTATGTTGAGGTATTTGCACTCAAAGGAGTGTCTCAAAAAGGCCTTCCAGACATCAAGCCTGGAATTAATAGATTAACAAAGAGTGAAGCAGATGCCTGGCTGGCACTGAAATCTTATATCACTCTTTATGAGGGAGACAAGTAATACATGGAAATTTTGAGAGTTCCACCATATCCAATTACAACTACATGGGATGTGCCATTGGCAAATCACACGTATTTTATTTATATTGAGGACGTAGTGGATCACTCAGTTGAAACATCTACTGTAACTTCTACAGAAGATGCCCAAGTATTATATATTTTGCCAAGAACAAAAGTCCAATTTGACCGTGACTTTGTTATTAAGATCTACGATACTAACCTACTTGGCGAGGTTGTCGTAGAATCAAATTTAACAGTTTATAGACCATATGTAGATCCAAATATGCTTGGAACAACTGCTTCAGAAATTGCAGAATACAAGAGATTAGAAATTATCGCTCGTGCAATCATTGATGCCTATCTAGGGAATGATTCAGCAACAGGTGAAGGATTCTATAACCACAAACTTGTAGTTCAAACTACAGGTCAGGGAACAGACTATATCCCAATGTGGCACAACCCTAAGAAAATTTTGAAGGTATATGAGAACAACGTTCTTGTCTATGACCCAGAAACACCAGATTCAAATGCATATACATATGTAATTACTCCAGATAACTCTGCAATCATGAGATTACAGACTGGAGAATATAACAGACTAGAGCAGCTACCTCCACGTCTTCCTATAGGAGTCGGAGACCTAGGGTTCTTTGGAAAAGTTGGTGCAGCCTTCCCACAAGGGGCAGACTATACATTCATTCTTGATGTTGGTTATAAAGCAGTTCCACCAGATGTTGAGCAAGCTGCTATTATGCTTATCAAAGATCTTCAGAATGATAATAACAGCTATTACCGAAACTTTATCCAGCAATACAGCACAGATCAATTTGACCTAAAATTTGCACCACAATTCCTAGCAGGAACTGGAAACAATATTGTAGACAAGATTCTTGACAACTATAAGGGAAATGTTATTAAAGCAGGAGTAATTTAATATGGCTGTAGTAGAGCAAACAGATTTTATCTATCCACTTCTTGCAGACGTATATTTTCCAATAATTGAGCAAAGTGCTTATGGAAATGTTAAAAAGCGTTGGGTATTAGATAGAACGATTGCTTGTGCTTTCAATCCAGCAGGTCGTAAATTTAAAGAAGACATGCAGGTAAATGATGCTCTAATCAATATGGATAACTCAATGGTTGGAAGAATTAAGACAGATATTCTTACGCTGACTCGTGAAAACCAGGTATCCATGAATAATATCCTAATCACCAATATTAGAGATACTAAAGGAAACATAATTTTTAATGAATCTGCTGGAGTTAGAGCAGGGAAAGCAACCCTATTTGAGGTGGCAACATATAACCCAATTGTTGGACCATTTGGAACAACAGAATATTATAAGGTTGTTGTTAGACGCTCAGAGAATCAGGGTGCTGATGTATGATTACAGCTACCGTAGATATACTTTCTCTAGAAAAAGATTTTGCTAGTATTATAGGATACTCTGAAGGATTTTTAAAAGGCGTAGAATCTGGCAAAGGCAATTTCTTGAAAAATTTGGGATCTACTATGCTAGAAATTGCATATGAATTTATAGATTCAAATGCTAAAGTTGATCCTTCAAAACTTCACCATGTTTATGAATGGTATAAAACTGGTAGTCCAGCTGCAAGATTATATGACATTTCTTTTATATCAGATGAAGTAAAAATATCTTTTAAGTCAACTTTTAAAAGATCTCAGTCAATGCAAGATGGATCAAATATTCCGTTTTGGAATAAGGCAGAGGTTATGGAAACAGGTGCACCAGTTACAGTAAAACCAAGAGGTCAAAATCCATTAGTTTTTCAGGATGGTGGAGATACTATTTTTACGAAAGCTCCAGTAACTATAGAAAATCCTGGAGGCATAGATGTCCAGGGTTCATATAAAGAAGTGTTTAACTTATTCTTTGACAAGTATTTAACACAATCATTTTTAAGATCTAGTGGTATCATTAATTATATAGAATATCCAAAAGATTTCAAAACTGGATTAGCTATGGCAAAATCTGGAGGAAGTTCCAAAGGATTTGATACAGGCTATAAGTGGATATCTAAGGCAGGAACCCTATGACAGAATTAAATTATGCTCCAATATTTATTAACCAATACTTGGCTGAAAAAATACCAGCAGAGATTCCAAACCGATTCTCTGGAAGTTTATTATTCTTTCCAGTATCTCCAACAGACATTAATGCTTTAACCGAAACTTTCCCAGAGGCTGCTAATAACGTATTTGCGGTATATGACAGAATGTTTAGAATGCGTCACAGAGCATTCCCTCATACAAAATCAGAACAACTACTATACTATTTCTACAAAATGGCAGGGGATCCAGAAGCACTTATTGAAACTACACAGGTTATATACGATCTTCTTGATAGAGAAGACGAATCTGCAGAAGAAATAAATGCATGGATTCAGAGCAAACTAGTAAATGGTGTCCTTACAATTGACGGTAAAACATTTAAGCCAGTAAAGTTTCACAGATTTAAAGTGTATCAATTACAAGAAACAAGAGATATTGTTAATTTTGCAACAGCTAGAACGTATGCTGGAAACAAGATTATCGTAGATTACGACTATCATCAGCTATAATAAAAGGCTGTTATACTTAGTAGTGAGGAAACACGCCCACTATTTCTATAGAAAAAAGAGGTGAAAACTATGGCATTTACAAACAGTTACAATCGTGGTGACGCTAAGAACATCGTTGTAGGTGCAGCTGCATTGTTTATCAATGACACTGCAGAGGCAGCACTACCAGCAATCACTACTGATGGAGAAGGTCTATCTTACAAGGAGCAACTTTCTAACACAACAGGATGGACCAGCGTAGGTTATACTACTAACGGTCTTGAGCTGACCTTCCAGCCTGACTTCGGTGAGGTTAAGGTAGACCAGATGCTTGACGTTGCAAAGCTTTACAAGCAGGGAATGAAGGTAGAACTAAAGACTACTTTCGCAGAGGCAACTCTAACCAACCTTCTTGTAGCTACAGCAGCAACAAGCACCACCCTAGGTAGCGATCTTGGTGGAGACAGCATGGACATGCTTGCAGGTGAACTTGGAGCTTATCCAATCGAACGTTCCCTAATTGCAGTTGGTGCTGGACCACAGCCAGCTACTGGAACTACCGAGCGTATCTACAAGGCAAACCGTGTTCTGTCAATCCAGAACGTTACAGTTGCTGCAAAGCGTGATACTGCTACTGAATTTGAGGTTACTTTCCGTCTACTTCCAGACTCAACTGGATCATACGGTAAGATTATCGACCGCACATTCCCATAATAGGTAAAACCTAAAAGATAGCCGTCTAGCTAATAACTAGGCGGTTATTTTTTTGCTAGAATAGATAAATGGCTAATAAAGTATATCAAAGTGAAACTCTGCAACTAATAGATGGCAGTTCTATTTATGCAATACCATTAAAAATAAAGTATCTTAGAGAGTTTATGGATTATTTTAAAAATGTAAAGAATGCTAAAGATGATGAAGATGCTATGGATAGATTGATTAAGTGTGTTGCAATAGCTATGAGACAGTATGACCCACAAAGAGCAACGGTAGCAGACGTAGAAGACCTATTTGACATACATCTAATGTATAAGATACTAGATATATCAGCAGATATTAAGATTAATGACAATTCAGAGAAAACAGTTCAAGAAAATATCAAAGAAGCCAAAGGTGATAGTTGGGATACCCTGGATATAGTTAAGTTAGAATCAGAGTTATTTTTGCTTGGTATATGGAAAGACTATGAAGAGCTTGAAGAGTCATTATCAATAGCAGAATTACTAGCAACATTAAAAGCAAAAAGAGATGTTGAGTATGTAGAAAGAAAATTTTTAGCTGCAATTCAAGGAATCAATCTTGACGAACAGCTTGGTCAAGGAGAAGAAGACCCTTGGGAAAGAGTCAAGGCAAATGCTGCAGCTATTGTTAGCGGTAAAGATCCAGCATCAGTTAAGGTTGACCCTAATGACATTACATCTGTATCTGGAGTTGTGGCAAAACAAGCTGGGTTTGGAATCGGCATGGGCCTTGAATATGAATCCATATAAAACTAATCTATGTTATAATTAAATAACCTACAAAAGGAGAATAATGGCTATTACAGTTAATGAACCAACAGCTATTGCATTGTTAGATGGAACAGTGATAAATGCACGTCCACTAAAACTATCTCTTCTTCGTGAATTCTCAAAGGCATTTGCCAAGATTTCTGAAGTAGCGGATGATGAAGATAAGTCAATTGATCTTCTTCTAGAGTGTGTAAAGGTTGCATTAAAGCAATATGCACCAGAACTTCTAGAAGATACGGTTGACTTGGAAGAGATCTTGGATATCAAGATTGTCTACCAAATTATTGAAGAAGCATCTGGGTCTAACATAGCCCAGGGCATTTTCTAAAAAATAAAATTAAAAGAGGTGTTATAGATGGCTGAGGACATTCAGTCCAATATACGGATAAATGTTGATACCGCTGCAGCATTAGCGAATATCAAAAATTTACAAGGAAGTCTATCAGCCTTCTATAGCCAAATGGCAAAGTCGGGTGCAGCAGCCAATGCTGTTGCGTCTGGCTTGCAACAAAACTTTATAAACTCTGTAAACATGTCTGGCAAGTTTGCTGCCAGCATTGAAACAATTAAGAGCTCTACAGAGTCATTTAATACTGCTCTTGAAAAGAACAAATTCTCTCTTGGAGAATATTTTAAATATGGCGTAGCTGCATCTAAATCATTTGGAAAAGTATTCAAAACAGAATATGAAACAGTCAACAAAGTAGCTATTGAAAGAGTAAAAGATCTACAGACTCAATATGTAAAAATGGGTCGTGACGCAAATGGTGCGTTAAGATCTATTGCAATAAGACCACTAGCACTTGACCTACAAGATCTGGGAACAAAAACTCAGATTGCTGCTCAACGCCAACAAATTTTGAATCAGTTATTAAAGCAAGGTTCTACCAATCTTCTAAACTGGGGTAAAAATACTCAGTGGGCTGGTCGCCAGCTTATGGTTGGTTTCTCTATTCCAATTGGAATGGCTGGAGCTGCTGCTGCTAAAGCTTATCAACAAATTGAAGAAGGATCAATTAAGATCAGACGTGTTTATGGAGACATGAACACTACAGCTCAGGAAACTGATGCAATGGTTAAAAAGATTCAAAATCTTGCTGCAGCATACACTCAATATGGAGTAGCTGTATCTGACACAATGACTATGGCTGCTAATGCTGCTGCTATGGGTAAGACTGGTGCAGACCTTCTTGCACAAATTGATCAAGCCACAAAACTTTCTGTTCTTGGTGGGGTAGATCAGCAACAAGCATTAGATACAACCATATCACTAACTAATGCATTTGGTATATCAACATCACAACTTGCAGACAAGATCAATTATCTAAACTCTGTAGAAAACCAGACAGTCCTATCCATTGAAGACATGACTACGGCTATTCCAAAAGCTGCTCCTATTGTAAAACAGCTTGGTGGAAACGTAGAAGACCTAGCCTTCATGCTTACAGCAATGAAGGAAGGTGGAGTCAATGCATCAGAAGGTGCTAACGCAATTAAGTCTGGTATGGCATCTCTTATCAATCCAACAAAGAAAGCCTCAGATTTCCTTAAAGGATTCGGCATTGATGTAAATGGTATTGTTCAAAAAGACAAGGGAAACCTTAAGCAAACAGTTGTTGATTTTGCAAAATCGTTAGATACACTTGACCCACTTAACCGTGCTAAAGCAATTGAGATGATGTTTGGAAAGTTCCAATTCTCTCGTATGTCTACAATGCTTCAGAACATTACTAAAGATGGTAGCCAAGCATCTAAGGCATTAGAATTAGCAAATATGTCAGCAATTCAACGTGCTGCAATGTCTCGTAAAGAGTTGGACAAGATTCAGTCTTCTCCAATGTATAAGTTCCAAAAAGCCCTAGCTGATTTCCAACTTAAACTTGCTCCTGTTGGAGAAGCATTCCTCAAAGCCATTACTCCAGTTGTAGAAACAATTGGTAAAGCATTAGACTGGTTCAATAAACTTGGTGAAGGCACAAAGGGCATGATCGTTAAAACAATTGGTATTGTAGGCGGACTTGCTCCAATCATCCTTATGACTGTTGGTCTAGTTGGAAACGGTATTGCCAATATTCTAAAATTCTTATCATGGATTAAGGCAGCATTTAATAAGGCTACAACAGCATCTCAGATTCTTGGAGAAACAACAGACTACATGACACAAGAGCAGCTAAAGGCTGCATCTGTTGCTGCATCACTTGATCAAATTCACTCAAAACTTCGTCAAACATTTACTTCTGAAGCGGAAGCTGTAACGCTATACACTAATGCTCTAAAAGCTGCCAATGCAGCAGCTGGACAATTTGTTGGCCCTACTATGTCCTTTAGAGGTGGTGCAAAGAAACTTGCTACAGGAGGTATGGTTGTAGGTCCTGGAGGCCCTACAGATGATGCTATTCCTGCTAACTTGTCAAATGGTGAAGCAGTTATTGACGCAGCAACAGTAAAGAAAAATCCAAACATTATTAGTGCTCTTTTCCAGGGTAGAAAAATTAATATTCCAGGATATGCAAAAAACAACTCGTCACAGTTTGCTCACGTAAATGAGAATGTAGTTGTAACTACAGCAAAAGATGTTCTAGACAGAATTTTGGAAGCTGAGAAAGCTGGAAAAACTGTTTCTATTAAGCTAAAACAGCTTATGGAAGACATTGTTACCGACATTGGTCCAGGTTTTAAAGTAAGAGCTTATCACGGACTTGGGTTCGACCAAGATGCAAAGCTAAACAATTCCATGAAGGGAGATGCTCCTGTATCTACAGATGCATTTATTCAAGACTTCAAGGATCGTGGAGCAGCAAAATGGAATAAGTCGATATCTATGGGTGGAGGAAACCTAAAGGACAAAGAACTCCAGCAGCACCTGGCAGCATATGATGCTGAGATTACAAAAGGATTAGAAGCATTTAGAAAATTGTCTGGAGGAGCAACAATAACCTCAACTCAGTTTTCTGAAATAGAAGCTGCAGCAAGACAAACAGTTCCAGAATTCTCTCAACTAAGACAAGCATTGGATACAGCAGAAGCTGGATTATACGAAGTTCGTGCAAACTTAAGCCAATCTGTTCTAGAAAAAGCTGGAATTAGGCTAGAGCAGGTTCCAAGCTCTAAGGGCGATGGAACAATGTCAGAAAAGAAAGTTGGGGCATTCTCTAGTGGAAGATATGTAAGAGCATCTGGAAACAGAGTAATGTCATCTAGCAAAGATTTGTTCGGTGGAATAGAGTTAGCGGAACTTGAAAATTCAGGAACTGAAGTAGTAAAAGAAGTAAAAAAGAAAGTAGTCGATGGCGTAAAGAAATCAACTCGTCAAGCATCTCCTTCAAAAGATGCATATGATGCAGGAGAGAATATTGGTAAGGGAGCCATAAATGCCCTGAAAGATGAAGAGCCAAAGGCAAAGGCAGCAGGAGAAAAGCTTGCAAAATCTATAACTTCTGGCGTATCTCAGTCTAGAGGAGCAGCAGGAAGAGCAACGGCAGCTGCATATTCTAGAGACCCAGAATTAAGAAATCTATCTATTAGACGTAAGAACGCACAAATGATGGGTGCAGATACTGCAGCTATTGATCAAGAAATTAAGGCTCGTAGAGCTGTTGTAGCATCTTCTGTAAAAGAACGCCTAGCAAAAGAAAGACTTGCCACAGTAGAAGTTCAAGAAGCCAAAGCAGCAGTCCAATCTGGAATTGCTAAAAAGATGACAACTGTTGGAGAAGGAATCGCAAAGCTTGATGGAAAGTTTACTAAGTTTAGTTCTGGACTTACAACTGCTGCATTTGCATTGTCAATGCTTCCAGGACCAATAGGACAAATTGCACAGGTGATTACCCCTGTATTAGGAGTTGTTAGCTTACTAGGCAGCGGTCTTGAGCTGTTGACCAAGAAACAAGCAGCCTATGCAGCATTTACAGAACTTAAAGCTCTTAGAGAAAAAGGTGTCATGGCAGAAACTGAAATGGCTAGAGCTGTAGAACTTGAACTTATTGTTAATGAAAATAGAGCTAGAGGAATTGAAATTGCAGAAACTGGAGTTCTAGCTTTTATGATGGGACTTTTGGAAGCTCCTCTGTGGCCTGTAATCGCTGCTATTGCAGCTCTTGCAGCAGCCTTTGCAATTGGTGTAGGAATCTTTAATGCAATTAACGATGCTAACAAGAAGGCATTGGAGCAAGCTAGAAGACCTATCAAAGTGCAACAAGATACAAAGAATGCAATGGGAGCATTTGGGTCTCTAACAGGTTCAGACCTAAGTATTCCTACAATTGCTTCTGTATCTGCTAGAAATCTTAGTAAGAATGGTAAGCAAGCAAATGATATTCAAACTCTTCTTAGTAGTGATGATTTTAAGAATAAAGATAGCAAGATTGCTCCTGTGATATCAGACCTAAAGAAGATGGGGTCAAAGTCAGCAAAATCATATCTTACTGGTTTAGCACAAGATTTCCTAGCTGGTGGTATGGATAAGTCTGCAGTAGACAGTATGATTAAAGCTCTTCAAATTGCAGCAGGAAAAGAATCTCTAAAGCTTACCTTTGCAGATATAGACGTAACCACAAAAAAGGGAAGAGCAGATCTAGCCAAAAAAGTGGCACAAGATGTTACTGCTTCTGGAAACGCCGAACTTGCTAAATGGCAACGAGGTAAAAGAGTAGATGCATTTGTTGGTTCAGACCTTGGCAAGGCTAAGAATCTAACTGACCAGCAAAGAGCAGATTTAGAATTCTTTAAGAATGCAGACTTTAATAGTTTTGTAGGAAAAGCCAATGCAGCAAAAGCTTCATCAAATAACTTCAAGCAAGGCATTGCTGACCTAGCAGCACAATTCGGCAAGGGCATTATTAACTCAAAGCAATTTGGAGCATCAATTGGAGAAATTGCTGCCAACATAAGTAAATCAGCTCAAGGAAAAGCAAATCTATTAAATACTATTGGTTCTCTTGGAGGCCCAACTGCAAGAACTGCAGCTGCAGGACTAAGAAATGTTAATGACCAGCTAATGCTTCTGACAATACTTCAGGCAGATCCTACAAAGGGTCAGAACATTGTTTCTGGTCTTATGTCAAACAATGCTGGAAAAATTGCACAAGCTAAAAAAGATTTGAAAGCTTATGGAGATATCTTTAAGATATTTAAACAGACATATACAACTCCAGATACAAGCAATAATAGTTCAGGAGCCAACAAGGTAGATGTCAAGGCTCCACTTAAAGATATGAGAGCAGCAGCTGCTGCAGCAGTATTAGGAAAACAACTTATTAGAAATAAGGACATTACAGCAGGTATGCAAGAAATTATTGCTGGAATGGATAAAAAGACTAGAGACTATTACGGATATATCAATAAGAATGGAGTATTTACCCTTAAGGCTGCAGGAAAAGCCCTTAAAGAAGCATATGATAAAAAGGTTATCCAGGAAGCTCTTAATTCTGTATCAACAAACGTAAAAAACTTTAGAGCACAGATAGGACTTCAGACCAGCCTGAAGAGTCTTGGCTTTAGCATTGCAGATGCTGCAAAACTTTCTGCAGATTCTATGTGGCAAGAAGCATGGGCATCAGCAAATACCAAAAAGAAGAGAGATGCAATTCTTGCTGCAATGAGACAGCAGATATCTCTTCAAGGAGAAATTGATGCTAATCAAAAGTTAATCGATGATGCAGCACAAGCAGCCAGCGATGCAGCAGCCGAAGCAGCAAAGTCAACCGAAGAAAAGGCTATGGATGCTGCCCAGGCAAGACTTGACTCTGCAAATGCAGAACTATCTGCAGCTGAAGCTAAGTTTGGCATGGAAGCAAAGCAGAACAAGCTTGCTATGGATAACCAGGCACTAGAAGAAATATCTAGAAAAGAAGATGCCATCAATAAGACCTATGACGAAAGAACTAAGGCACTTGATGAAATTCAAAAAGCACAAGAAGCGATTTCTCAGGCACAGCAAGACCAACTTGACGTAGCATCAGCAATTACCACTGGTGACATGGCAGCAGCAGCTAGAGCAGTTCAACAAGCTAGAAAGAATTCTGCTGATCGTGCAATGCAAGATCAAAAAGATGCCCTTGATACTGCACACCAACGTGAACTTGATTCAATAATGGTATCGGTAAATGGAACCATGATGACACGTAAACAAATTGAAGCAGATATTCTGGCAATAGAGCAAAGCATTTATAACTTTGAAAGCTCTCAAGCAATTCTTGCAATTAAGGCAAACATTGCTGCAAGAACTGATGAATACAATGCAGCTAAGGCTGTTTATGATATGGTCGCAGCTACAAAGGCATTAGGATCTGTAACACCTATACCTGCACCTGCACCAGATACTTCATTAGATAGATCAGAAAAGGCAAGATTTGCACTTATTCATCTTCAAAGTAGCGGTGCCGATGCGTTATCGGATGAAGAGAGAGCGTTACTTGGAATGGCTCCAAAGTCTGCAACATCTTCATCATCTACAATAAGCACTACAACAAAACCACTAGTTCAGGCTCCTGCAGGACTTCAGTTCCTGCCAAAAGACGAATTGGCAAAAATGGGATATTATGCCAATGGTGGTTTTATTGCCAGAGGGTCCGATACAGTTCCTGCCATGCTAACTCCAGGAGAGTTTATTATGAGCAGATCGTCTGTAAAGAAGTATGGCTCTGGATTGATGGATAGTATTAACGCTGGAAACTTTGAAATGCCTTCATACTCTGCAACTCCACAAATTTCGCAGGTATCTCCAGTAAACAATAACATTTCCTCAAACGTTGACAACAGTTCAGTGTATAATAATAGCTATAGTGTTAATATTCACACTACTGGCTCACAGGATACAGACTCAATTGCTAGAGCAGTAATTGGAAAGATCCGTGAATACGATAGCCAGCGTGTAAGAGGAGTTAGAGTTTAGTGTCAACAAAAGACTACATCATAGGAAGACAAAAATTTGTTAATGAGGTAAGCGGTGTTCTTCGTGGTCGCCCAGCAGCATTACTATTTTCAAATAATCAGGGAACCATTAGCAATGGATATTTTGTTCCAGATGGAAATGAGTTTGAGGATTTTATAATTCTATCAGACCATAATAGAGATCCTCTTCAAATGAAAGCTATTCGTATTGAGCAAAGAAAAAGAACAATAAATGGTAGAATGCGTTCTTACCATATTGCAGACAAACTTTCGATGTCAGTTTCATGGAATATGATTCCATCAAGATCATTTAATAGTGCACCAACATTTAATACATCTGGAGCATTAAGTGGAACAGACGAGGTAACCGTAGACGGTGGTGCTGGAGGCGTAGAGCTTCTAGATTGGTATGAAAACCACTATGGTTCATTCTATGTTTATTTAGCCTATGATAAGTATAACGAGTTTAACCCAAACTCTGAAAACCAATATGGACATCTTCACGAATACAACCAGGTATTAGAAATGTTTATATCAGATTTTTCCTATTCAATAGTTAAGCGTGGAAGTAATGAGCACGACCTGTGGAATATTTCTCTTACTTTGGAAGAGGCATAATGTATACAGACTCAGCATTAAAAAATCATCTAGAAACAAGTTCAGCAATAAAAAGCCAAGCTTTAATTTTAATGGAATGGAATCTAAATGATGCAACAAACATTTCAAAAATTGGAAACTACAAATATAGAAAAACAGACCCACAATATGTAACACCATATGGACAGTTCGATGCTAATGATACTGGAAGATATTACGATAATGGAACTAATGCAGATGCCGTAATTTCTGGAGGTATTGATGGGAATAGCGAATCTGTATTCTTTACCAAAAAGAAAATAAAAGAACAACTATACTACTCTCTTGAAGATTGTTTTGGAAGATTCAGACCACGTTCTGGAATTAATAAATTAAGATATTTGGATAAGTCTAGTCAAATTCTTCAAGTTGGACAAACTATGTCTGGCAATACATCGATCATTGAGAAACGACCAAGATACTATGCATCTGATAAAGACGACATCTTTAAGTATTGGACATCATATAAAACTGAATGGGACACAACAGAAAAGGTTTTGGCTACTAGAGGATATTCTTCTAATACGGCATCAATATCTGGAGGATACCCAATAGAAGATGTTGCACCATTCATTGTATATAAAAATTCAATTGCTGCAAATAAAATAGTAATTAAGATGCAAACTAATGTTGGAACTATCAACCTAGGTTCATTAAAAACATCTTCTAATAAAACAATCAATGATCCATTTTATGGAGATGCCAATAAAACAGTTCCAAAAAAATGGAAATTGCAAAAACTCCAAGGAACTGATTGGGTGGACATCGTTGACTATTCTAACATGCCAGCAACAATTGCAGAAGATGGCTATGTAGAATTTTCTTATGGACTACAAGTTCCTGACCAATACAAAGACATATTTGTTTTTGCAGGAGAGCTATCTTCTACATCTGCATTGCCACAAACATCATTTTTGGGTTATACATACTTAATTAAAAATAGCAATACAGATATTGGAACTTTCTACATTTGGACTGATGAAGATTACAATAACCCATATAAATCATTTAGCCCAAATTATTCATGGCTTCCAAGTGAGCAAGCAATAAATAGCCAAACCATTTATCTTACAGATCCAATTAAAACCAACACTTCCTATGTTCAATCTGGAATTACAAAGTATAGACAGTTTGACTATTTGAACGGAATTAGAATTGTTGTAGATGAAATGAATGCTCCAGGATCCAGTTTTGACCTTATTGAACTATCTCCTAGATTGTTTATGAATATATCAGATAGAGTTCAGTCATATGACATTACAAAGCCAGCATCAGACCTATCTGGAGCAGGACTTCCAGTTTCAAAAATGTTAGCAGGAACAGGTAGCATAAGCTTGTTTGATTTTGACCAGGCATTTTCAGAAAATAATGACTCTAGTATTTTTTATGGTCTAACTACAAGAAATATACAGTTTAAGTTTTATGAGGCAATATTTGATGTTAACAACAATGGAACTATGTATGATTACTATGTTCCTATTAAAACAATGTATTCAGATGATGCACCTAAGTTAAACTCTTCCACAAGAGATTTATCAATTCAATTGAGAGATCTTAGCATTCTGCTAGAGACAACAATTGTTCCACAAATGATGATGGTCAATAAGCCATTCCTTTATATAGTTTCAAGATTAATGGACTCTATTGGATTTTCAAATTATAGATTCTACGCAACAAAAAACAATAATGATGTAATCCCTTACTTCTTTGTTGGTCCAGATACAAATGTATCTCAAGTTTTAGAACAGCTAGCTATCTCTACACAGTCAGCGATGTTCTTTGATGAAGACAACAATTTTGTTGTAATGACAAGAGACTATATGATGCCGTCATCATCAGATAGAGCTACTAATTTAGTTATAGACGGTAACAATAATATTATTGATGTGGCATCGGCAGACACAACTATTTTTAATAGTGGAAAAATTACTTATTCAAATAAATATATTCAAAAGACTTATGGTGCTGTATCGCAATCAAGTTCTGGACTAAAATCAAAAACCTGGATATATAAACCATCATTGTTATGGGAAGTATCCCCAGAAGCAAACCTGAACCCTACAAATGGAGAAACTGGTTCACAATCTGCATATACTTTGTCAGCCATTCCACTATCTGGCTCAAGAACAGACGGTATTGGATTATCCAAGACTCTTCCTACAGTAAATTCGTCTGGTATTGTGATTGACAACATCATGGAATTTGGAGATGGCATCCAGTTTATTTCAAAATATTCTGGATACTTCTATGCAAATGGTGAAATTATTAGATATGATGCTGTTGAATTCTCCATATCTGGTTCTACAGGAACACCAACCCTAGTGTGGATATCAAATCCTAAAGACTTTGAATACTATTTTGCCAAATTAACTCTTGGTCAAAGAATATATCCAACAGGTAGAGTTAGAATATATGCAGAACCAAATGTTAATTCAGATGGAACATACAAGGTGGGGGCAGTTGCCAAACACGGTCGTGGTCAATTTGGAACAGATATCGTTGATCACTATTATGGGCTTGGATCGACATGGACTAATTCAAACAACCTAAAGGGCTGTTTCATGGATTCAAAAATACTTCTTAATGGAGGAACTGTATCTATCAATAATTCAAATGGTAAAGCTGGTATTGAAACATCAAATAAAAATAATACAACAATATCTGGAGTAATTAAGAATATATTTACTACTACTGATCAGGCTGTTCCAGCTACCGTTCAATCATCTGCTTTAGTTATGAATGGACCATCATTTAGTAGCTCTCAAAACCCTGTTGATTATGTTTCCTATGTGTATAAACAGTTGTCAACAAGATACACACACTTTGGAACTAGGACAAGAATTATAGGTTCAATTGGAAATGGATCAGGTTATGACCAACAACCAGTAGGAAACTCTACAATGTATTCTCTAAAAGAAACAACATATCCAAAGACTATAACTAATGCAGATGGAACAACTACAACAGTAAACGTAACATCAAAAGCACAAGTTCTTGGTGGTTCTAGTGGCGGTATTGCAATACTAATTGATCCAACAACTAATAACGGATACTACTTTGAAATAGCTGCACTAACTAATAATAATGTTAACAACTATTCTGGATCAGTTCCAATTAATAACATGTTCTTCTATAAAATTCAAAGAAGTGCTACAGCTACCTCGGATGGAGACAAGGCCATTCCAAATGTTCTATGGTCTGGACTTGCTCCTATCATTGTAGATGATGGCAACTTTACTGGACAGTCAAGAATGATGAACGAAACATCTCCGACAGTATATGACCTAGCCGTTGAATATGAAAGAATTTCTGCCACTACTAAAAAATTCTATCTATTTATAAATGGTCAAGTAGTTGCAACAGTAGAAGATAAAAGTGCTCTGCCAGAAAATAATTCTTCTACTACAAATGTTGCATTATTTACCAGAGGATCTTCAAAGTTAATGTTTGAAAATGTATATGGTCTTGTGAAAAATTACTCACAAACTAATGACGCATTGCTAGATGTTCCTGTAGGAAATGACACAGCTAAGGCATTTGGATATGGATCCGATCACCTAGGATTAATTTCTGTAACAGATTCATTTAGAAAATATGCCATGAGTGGTATTGTAAATGGTGCATACTTGTCTGGAATTGGTGCTCAAGCTGATCCAAAATATAACATTTACTACGATGAATTTGGAACAATTATGCGTGAATGTGCATACATGAATGTAAGATTTGACAAGGCATATCCATCGCTGTATTCTGTTGTATCACCAACATTTAATAGCCTAAAGGGCTACACCATATCTGGATTTAAGTCAACTCCATATGGAGCAGAGTTCTTAATTTTCAACAATACAGACACTCTTCTGACGTTGGACGATTCTAGTGGAAATTATTTAAGAATCCAGGGAATAGCATTTACGCAACAAACACAAAATGAATTAACTGTAGATCAATTCTTTATGAAGAATAGCGATTTCTCAAATTTCAAATTATCTTCAAAGGAAGAGTTAAAAAACAAAAAGACCTATGATGATATTAAAGCAAGTCGAATGACGTATGGGAAGAAGGAGTTTACACTAGATACTCCATATATTCAGTCTGAAGATTTGGCTAATAAGCTAATGGCTTGGATTACTCAAAAAGTAATGCGACCAAGAAAATCTGTTGGTCTTGAGTTGTTCGGGATGCCGATACTTCAACTGGGAGATATAGTTCAAATTGATTATCAATCAAACGGTATTGACGAAGCGGTATCTTCAGATTCAAGATTTGTGGTATATAACATTCAATACTCTAAGGGTGCTGATGGAATTAAGAATACTGTATACTTAAGTGAAATAGTAGAACCATTGGGAGGAATATAGTATGCCATCAGCAGATAGTTTAGCAGCAAGTCCTGCATTAAGATCACAATATCAACAAGAGCTAGCAGCCAAACAAGCAGCAGCAGATGCCGCTGCAGCAGCAGCTAAACAAAAAGCCTTAGCAGCTCTTAGGGCAGACGATGCAGCAGCAGCAGCAAGTGCTGCCAAAGCTAAAGCAGATACCCTTGCCGTATCTAACATGACCTATTCTCAAGCAGATGCAGCTGGCATAGATCATGGTATAGTAAGAGCAGCTCAATCATATGTTACAAATTCACCAGAATTCAAGACTCCCACTCCAACATCAACATCAACTCCAGTAATTGTAACTCCTACAGTCACCCCTACACCAACGACAATTACAACTGGTGGAGGATCTTCGTCAAATAGCGGATCATCATCTCAAAATACAGGTAATGCATCTACAACAATAAAATTGGCAACAGACAATTTGTTGGCCTTTAAGCCACCAACAATAGATGCTGAAGCAACTACGAACATGCTGTTCCAATCTATCGGCGGTATAGAAATATTGCAATATTCTAGATCCGATATGGTATATGATATTGATAATCAGGCATTAGCATATCAACCATTATCAGATTTATCAATTTTACAAAGCAAATATTCTCCAAAGAGTTTGTCTGGATTGCAAGATGCAATTGGGGATAGTCTTAATGCATATCCAATAGACATATCAAAATATGTTCCGCTATCACCAACAAAAGATTTTTATATTTATATGGAAGACACAATATCTTCTACTAATTTAGATAACTTAATTATTGAGGTTATAGGCATTACAGATAAAACACAAGAGACGGTTCAGGTAGAGGTTATGGATTCTTCGGAGGTATATAGCTATTAATGCTATAATAGATTTATGTTTACAAGTTCTGGATCTTCCCTTTTAGCAAAATATATGCTTGGTCAATTACCTGCTTTTGCTACCCATATTGCAATTGGCTGTGGTGCCAAGGCACTTACCCAAGAGCCAACAAATAACCCATATATATCGCAAACCAAGCTAGGATTTGAAACATATAGATCAAAAATTATTTCACGAGGATACGTTAACAATGATGGAATTCCAGAACTATCTTTAATCGCAGAATTGCCAACTAATAACAGATATGGCATTACCGAAATTGCATTGTTCCCAGGACTAGAAAATCCATCGGCAAAAGACTATGATAGTAGAATATTACTTAACTTTGTAGATGAAGCATATGTCTATAATTCAAATACCATTTCTGACATATCTTCTACAACAGTAAACATTCCTAATAGCGGAACAATTAGTGATGTAACAGAAACAAAACCATTCTTTATTAGTTCTTCAGACGGTCAACTAACATCTGATGATAGACAAAAAAGATTGGAAGCCCCACGATTTTTAGATAAGGCATTGCTTATTAAATCTAATACAACTGGATCTGTAGAAGCACGAAATTTAAATATTGACTTAAGTAAAAATTCACCAGAAGACTATGTGTCGTTAGCATACTCTTTCCTAAATGACACGGTTGGCGATGGCTTGGGAGTTCAGAATACCTATACTGTTACAATAAAATTTATGACATCCTCAGAAACAGACTACTATAGACACACTTTTGACATAGATGCAAATAGTCTTTCTAGTTCAAGATACAATATTGAGCCATTTCAAATTAAAAGCTTAGAGGCTGTTGGAACAAGTCCAACACTATATAACATTAATAGAGTTCAATTTTCAATTGCTAAAACTAGTGGTTCTGCAACAGAAACTAACTGGCTACTACTTGACGGATTAAGAATTGACAATACTGCATCATTCAATTCATCTTTTGGACTTGTTGCATACAAGGTAGTAGTTAATCCAGTAACAATCGGAAACACCACCATAGGATCTCCAATTGTAAAAGCTGCAAACACAACAAACTTCGTAGAGTTTAGATTTAGCTTGGATGTGACATAATGTCAGATACTGGAATTAAAAAAGTAGTATACTCTGCATCAAAGCTTCCAGTTCTAAGTTTGATTGGTAATAATGAACTAGTTTATCCTGTTAGATATAGGATTGTATCAAAAGATGGAACTGAAACTTCTGCATGGTCTCCAATATACGAAGTCCCAATTAGATCAATTCCACAAACAAATGTAAACATTTCTGTATCATCAACTGGAACACTTGCATCTATTGTTTGGGACAATCCTGCTAACGTAATTACTTATGACGGTAATAATAATGTTACAAGCAAAGGCATAAACACAAATTTCTTTGATATCTATGTAAGATGGAAAGATGCATCTAATGCATATTTATCTGGTTTTTCTTCTTACAAATATGCTGGAACAGCTGGCTCTCAGCCAACATACAATCTGTTTACATTAAGAATTCCAAACACAGCCAAACACCTAGATGTTCTTATTCAGGTTGCTACAAATCCACATGAAGTAGTTTCTACTGCAAAAATCTGGGAAGAAACAAACTTCTCGGTCTAGTATGCTATAATTAAATTCATGAGCAGATTACCAAATATAAGTCCTGGACAACCAGTTGACGCACTATTCTTGACAGACATGGTTGCAGCAATTAATTCACTATACGATACACAAATTACTAGTGGAAAGAATGCCAACATTAGTGGAAACATTCTTCCAACAGCCAATCTATCTGTTGTTGCACTAAAACAGACAATCTCTGCATCAGGAACATCTGTTCCAATTAGTTTTGGAACATCTAAATTTGGAGCTCCTCCAATTGTTACCGCTGTAATTGATTCATCAGGAATTGCCAGCACTAACAATCTTTCAGTATCTGTGCAAAATGTAACAACAGGTGGATGCAATATAGTAGCCAAATTTGATACTGGAGTATCATCTGTTGTTGTAAATGTTATTGCAATTGGATACCCCTCAGCAACTGGAGCATAATGGCTCTAAGAACTAGAGAAGATTATAATAGTGCTCCTCCTGTAAAATCGGTAGCTAAGATCTGGTTTCTTAATGGAGACTTAGTAAGAGTTCACCACCTAAACAGATCTAATGGAATCATGTCTGTTTTCAATATTACAAAAGATCAGATTGAAAGCTGCCTAATTGCCGACTTTAAAAAGAATCGTGAGAGAGCTTATACTGTTAATCAGACTGCAGAACTTGTAAATAGACACAGAAAGTATATGCCACAGATTGTCAAGAAGGGCATTATTCCTGGTCCAACAGGGGCACAAAAGGGTGGAGCAATTGCTTGGCAAGTAAGAGCGTATTATTCAGAGTCGCAAGTTCGTGAGATTCGTGATATACTTGCTTCCTACCACCACGGTAGACCAAGAAATGACAAGCTTATAACAAATGATGTAACTCCCACAAAACAGGAGTTGACAAGACGTATGGGTGATGGTATACTAACATATACGAGGACTGAAGATGGAAGATATATTCCTATTTGGTCTGAATCAATTTAATTGTTCTTGAAAGGAACGTGGGTATGAATAACATAGTAAACAACACAGTTGTTAACGAAGAAACTAAGGTAAAGGTAGCACTAGGTTACACCATCAATTTGGGAAACTTTCAGTCGCTACGAATTGATCTAGAGATCCAGGACAATAAGCGTGAAGGCGAAAATGTCAACGAGGCATTTGAGCGAGTATACGCTTTTGTAGAAGCCAAGCTTCAGGAAAAGGTATCTGAAGCACAGAGCGAGATCGAAGGTAAGTAATGGCTGAACGCAAAGACCGTATGGCTTTGCTCAGTCGCTACGCTAAGTTGCACACCAAGCATTATGAGCAAAGAGTTACTCTCAATCTAAACGTTGAGCAATGGGCTGCTGACGCACTTATTGAATCATATACTTTACCATATTGCTATGATCTGCTAGAATATTATTTCAATGTTGCACAGTCTCCTAGTTGGAAATACTTTGCAAACTATGCAGACAAAATTATCGATGCACGAGAAGACTATAATCAAGATTTAAAGGAGAGAGCCGAACGCCGTAAGAGGGCTAAGGAGTGGCTAAATGAGTAATACAGAATCAAAGCTAATTTCAGCAGTTCTACAGGACAAGCAAGTTCACGTTTTGCTACAGGCAAATGTTGACAGCATTCTAAGAACTCACAATGATATCTGGCAATTTATCCGCAACTATGCTGACATGAACGGAACCGTTCCTCCTACTAGCTTGGTTGTCGAAAAATTCCGTGATTTCGTCCCTGTAGAGGGCGTAGGAGCCACGAAATATCATTTAGATGAATTACAGTCAGAATTCCTTACAGACAGTCTCAAGGACGTTCTGAGGGCCACTGCAGCCGATGTTCAAGCTGGTCAGGGAGCCAAGGCATTAGAGGATATCATTACCAAAACTTCTGCACTTCGCAAGACCACAACCGTAATTCGTGATATCGATGTAATTGATATTGAAGATGCTGTTGCTTATTATGAGCATGTAAAGAGGCAGAATGAACTTGGCTCTGTTGGAATTAAGACTGGTCTTGCTGGCTTTGACAACTATCTTCCTGCTGGTATTACTCCAGGTCAACTAGGCGTATTCCTAGCCTACCCAGGTATCGGTAAGTCATGGATGGCATTATACTTTGCTGTTCAAGCATGGAAGCAGGGTAAGTCACCACTAATCATCTCTCTAGAAATGAGTGAGACAGAAGTTCGTAACCGTGTATTTACTATCATGGGTGAAGGTCTTTGGTCACACCGCAAACTTTCTTCTGGTGCAGTAGAAACAGATGATCTACGCCGTTGGCACAAGAAAGAGTTGCAGGGTAAGCCAGAGTTCCATATCATTTCTAATGATGGTGCAGGAGATGTATCACCATCGGTAATTCGTGGAAAGATTGACCAATATAAGCCAGATCTTATTATTGTTGACTATCTACAACTAATGTCTCCTAACCAGAAGTCAGATAACGAAACTGTTCGTATGAAGAACCTGTCTCGTGAGCTAAAGCTTTTGGCAATTGCTGAAGAAATGCCTATCATTGCTATTTCGTCTGCAACTCCAGATGATGTTAATAAACTAGATACTGTTCCTACTCTAGGACAGACTGCATGGTCACGACAGATTGCATATGACGCTGACTGGGTTCTAGCACTTGGTCGTGCTACAAACTCTGATATTATTGAGTGTGTATTCCGTAAGAACCGTAATGGATTTATGGGCGAATTCCTTGTCCAGGCAGATTTTGACAAGGGATGGTATAAGTATAAGGATTACGAAGATAACTAGTATAATAGATGTATGTTTAAACACATACATCATAAGCCTATAAGAAAGTTTGGATTTGCTGGATCTATTAGAGATGATTCAGCTATCCAACGTCTTCGTGCTGAGTATATGCGTTTAATCAATTCAGAGATGAAAATTCTGGGGTATGTTCCAAGATTGGATATTGACCCAGACTTCACAATTAGTTATAATCATATAAGAGAACATTTTGAATTTACATTATCAGTATACGGATCATATGTAGGAAAGACGAGAGCACAATGGACAATAGGAATAGATGGAACAGAAGTAATAGCTATACAGCCGAGCAAATCAAAAGGGTCCTTACTGGATCAGGAATCAGCATCGAATCTGAAGTAGACTCTGACTATATCATCTTTTGCCCATATCACAATAATTCTCGCTCACCTGCTGGCGAAATTGATAAATCTTCTGGAATCTTTTTCTGTTTTTCATGCCAAAAAATTGCAGAGCTTAATGAGTTTGTAATGCATACTTCTGGCAGAACCTATTTTGAGGCTGTCCGTTTTATTAAATCTAAAGAAACTGAAACAGACCTATCTAGCGAAATAGATAAGAAGCTGGTAGAGAAACCAATGTATACCCCATATGATGATGTTCTTATAAAACGACTTAATGTTCAGGCACTAGAATCTCCACGTGCTATGAGATATTACAATGGTAGATTGATAACAGAATCATCTGTAAAAAAGTTTGGATTAGGATTTTCAGAAAAGCAGGACATGGTAACTATTCCTGTTCACTCACCAGATGGAATTGCAGTTGGCTTTGTTGGGCGTTCTGTAGAAGGCAAAGAATTTAAAAATACTCCAGGACTACCAAAATCAAAAGTGCTATTCAATTTGCATAGAACTAAAACCGCAGGAAAGGTATATGTTGTCGAATCATCATTCGATGCTATTCGACTTGACCAATGCGGTTTTCCAGCGGTAGCTACATTGGGTGCAAACGTATCCAACTACCAAACAGACCTACTTCAAAAATACTTCAATGAGATATATGTCATTGCAGATAACGATGAAGCTGGCGGTAACATGAAAGATAAGCTTATTGAAAGGCTAGGATCTCGTGTTAGCGTTATTACATTAGATAAACAATATAAGGATATTGGCGATATGTCAGATGAAGCAATAAAAAATATTGAAGAATCGTTTGACAAATCTATCGCTGCTATGCTAAACTAAAATACCAATTCAGATACAGGAGAAATATATTATGAGTATTATTAAGGGACTAAAGGACATCAGTGCAATCCTAGACAAGCCGAAGTTTGAGTCTTCGGGTCAGAAGGTTCGCTGGGTCAAGTTGGCAGACGGACAGTCTGCAAAGATTCGATTTGTTGAGGAGCTGGATGAAGATTCGGCAAGTTACTCAGCTGAACGTGGTCTGTCGGTTGTAATCGCAGAACACACCAATCCAAAGGACTACAAGCGTAAGGCTGCTTGCACTATGGATAGTGAAGGTCGTTGCTATGGTTGCGAGATGGCACGTAAGGATCCAAAGAGCGGATGGCGTTCACGTCTTCGCTTCTATTGCAACGTTATTGTAAATGACGGAATTGAAGAGCCATATGTCGCTGTATGGTCACAGGGTATCAGCAAGCAGTCAGCATTCAACACTATTCGTGAGTATGCACTAGACACTGGCTCAGTATCAAATCTTGAATGGAAGATTAAGCGTAATGGTCAGGGAACTGAGACTAACTATACTCTTCTACCAATTAAGCCAGACGCAGAGCCATATCAGTGGGGTAATCTAGAAACCTTTGATCTTGAAAAGGTTGTTCGTGAGGTTCCGTATGCAGAGCAGGAGTCGTTCTACTTTGGCTTTGATACTGGTTCGGTAACTTCAAGTAATACCGATTGGTAATATGCATTAGCTTGGGGGATAGGGAAACTTATCCCCCTTTTGCTATTGACTTTCAAAAAAAACTATGTCATACTTTTATAACAACAAAACGTAAGGAAAATATATGAGTTACGCTGGACTTCACGTTCACACTCACTACAGCCTATTCGATGGCATCGCTACCCCACAGGAATATGTGGATAGGGCTGTAGAAATTGGTATGCCAGCCATCGCAATTACTGACCACGGTTCGCTATCTGGGCACCGTGAAATGTATCGTGCTGCTAAGGAAAAGGGTATTAAGCCAATCCTGGGCATTGAGGGATACATTACCAAGGATCGCTTTGACCACGAAGACAAGAAAGACAAGAACGACCCACTTGATCTAAACTACAATCACCTTATTGTGCTTGCAAAGAATGAAAAGGGTCTAGAAAACCTTAACAAGCTAAATGAACTTGCCTGGACTGAGGGGTTCTTCAAGAAGCCTCGTATGGACTGGGCAATTCTAGAGCAGTATAAAGAGGGGCTTGTAATTACCTCTGGCTGCCTATCAGGATACCTTGCAAAGGCAATTGAGGCAGACAACCTAGCTGCTGCTAAGATGCATCTTAAGTGGGCTAAAGAAACATTTGGAGATGATTATTACATTGAGGTAATGCCACACAATCCTCCAGAAGTAAATAAAACTATTCTAGCCCTTGCAGACGAGTTTGGACTAAAGCCAATCGTCACTCCAGACTGCCACCACTCTGATCCAGCACAGCGTGAGATTCAGGAGCTAAAGCTTATCCTTAACTCTTATTCAAACAAGACTGTTAAAGATGTTACCTACGATAAGTCTGCAAGTATGGATAATCTCATGGACCGTCTAGACTACCTTTATGGTGCAGATCGTCAAATGACTTTCCGTGACTTTGAGATTCACCTATTATCGGATGAAGAGATGCACAAGGCTATGGAAGCCCAGGGTATCGATCGTCAGGATATGTATGACAATACCATTGAGATTGTAAACAAGATTGAAGACTATAATATCAAAGATCATCTAGACCTTCTTCCTGCACAGTATCAAGATCCAGATAGTGAAATTAAGAACCTTGCTCTTGAAGGTCTTGCAAGCATGGGTCTTGATAAGAATGAGGAATATCTGGCACGTCTTGATGAAGAGCTTCAGGTAATTAAGGATAAGAAGTTTGGACCATACTTCCTAGTAGTTCGTAACATGATTAATTGGGCTAAGAAAGAAGACATTATGGTTGGACCAGGACGTGGTTCTGCTGCTGGTTCTCTAGTTTGCTATGCTCTAGGCATCACTGACATTGACCCCATTAAGCATGGACTGCTGTTCTTCCGATTCATTAACCCAGAGCGTAACGACTTCCCAGATATCGATACCGATATTCAGGACTCACGCCGTGAAGAAGTAAAGGACTATCTGGTTCGTCAGTATCGCCATGTTGCATCTATCGCTACATTCCTTGAGTTCAAGGGTAAGGGCATTGTTCGTGACATTTCTCGTGTTCTAATGATCCCTCTGACTGACGTAAACAAGGTTCTTAAGACTATTGACGACTGGGACGACTATTGCTCTTCAAAGCAAGCATCATGGTTCCGTGAAAAGTATCCAGAAGTTGAGCAGTATGGAGAGCAACTTCGTGGACGCATCCGTGGCACTGGTATTCACGCTGCAGGTGTTGTGACCTCAAAGCAGCCTATCTTTAAGTTTGCTCCTCTAGAGACTCGCACATCGCCAGGAAACAAAGAGCGTATTCCTGTTGTGGCGGTAGACATGGAAGAAGCAGAGCGTATTGGTCTAATTAAGATTGACGCACTTGGTCTAAAAACTCTATCTGTTATTCAAGACACACTAAAAATTATTAAGGATCGAACTGGTAAGACTATCGATCTGCATGATATTGATATGGAAGACAAGAACGTCTACGCCATGCTGTCTGATGGATTCACTAAGGGTGTTTTCCAGTGTGAAGCAACTCCATACACGAATCTTCTAGTTAAGATGGGTGTAAAGAGCTTTGCAGAACTTGCTGCTTCTAATGCTTTGGTTCGTCCAGGTGCTATGAACACTATCGGTAAAGATTACATTGCTCGTAAGCACGGTAAGCAGAACCTAGACTATAAGCACACTAGAATGAAAGCTTTTACCCAGGAAACATATGGCTGTATTCTGTATCAGGAACAAGTTATGCTTGCCTGTGTAGAACTTGGCGGTATGACAATGGCTGAGGCCGATAAGGTTCGTAAGATCATTGGTAAGAAGAAGGATGCTAAGGAATTCGACCAGTTCAAGGACAAGTTCGTATCTGGAGCTTCTCAGTATTTGAATCCAGCAGTAGCAGAAGAACTATGGCATGACTTTGAGGCTCACGCAGGATATTCGTTTAACAAGTCACACGCTGTTGCATACTCTACTGTGTCATATTGGACTGCATGGCTAAAGAACTACTATCCAATTGAGTTCATGTATTCGCTACTTAAGAATGAGGGCGATAAGGATGCACGAACTGAGTATCTTATTGAGGCCAAGCGTATGGGTATTCCTGTCCGTTTGCCACACGTAAATGATTCAGACATTGATTTTAAGATTGAGGGAAAGGGAATCCGTTTTGGACTATCAGCAATTAAGTTTATTTCAGACAACATTGCTAGCAAGTTTATTGATGCTCGTCCTTTTAGCTCATATAAAGAACTTGAAGAGTTTACTTTTACTAAGGGTAATGGTGTTAATTCTCGTGCTCTTCAGGCTCTTAGAGCTGTTGGTGCTGCAACCTTTGAAGACAATCCTAGAAATGATGAAGAAATTCGTGAGAATCTCTATGAATATCTTAATCTTCCAGAGTTTAACATCACGGTCCCACAGCATTATTATGCATTCATCAATGATGCCGAAGACTACGAAGAAAAGGGCTCATTCATCCTCATGGGAATGGTAAAAGCTATCAAGCGTGGCAAGGGATGGTCTCGTGTAGAGATCCTAGATAAGACTGGTAGTGTTGGTATCTTCGATGAAGAACAGACAACCATTGAGCCAGGAAAGACTTATCTAATTCTTGCCAGCGATAACCGTGTTACTAATGCTATTCCAGCAGATGAAATTAAGGGCAATCAGTCTGGACTAGTAAAAATTCTAAACTACAAGACTCTGCCATTCAAGGAAGATGAAAAGTTTGTGGTATCGTTTAAGCCTCGTGTAACTAAGGCTGGAAAGAAGATGGCATCTCTAGTGCTTGCTGACTCAACTCGTGAACTACAAAGTGTGACAGTATTCCCAACAAACTTCTCAAAGGCCTATATGAAAATTGACGAGGGTGGAGTATATAAATTTGACCTTGGTAAAACTAAGGACGGAACAACAATAATGGAAGAGGTATACAATGTTTGATGACATTTGTGAACAGCTGCATGAAACTGCAGTCAAAAAGGGCTTCTGGAGCGTCTTGGAGGACGCTACACAGGAGCAGACAGACATCTTTGTAACCAAGCAGCTAATGATGATTGTATCAGAGGCTGTGGAGGTTATGGAGGCTATCCGAAAGGATAAGGGAGAGGAAGAAGTTGCCGATGAAATGGCAGATATTCTTATCCGCACTTTTGATCTATACGCAGGTCTTGTAGAGCATGGATACACTACGATATCTCTAGATCACGCATTTGAAAAGAAGACTAATATTAACCAGGCACGTCCTGAGAAGCACGGAGTAAGATTCTAATGATTACAGTATATACAAAGCCATCATGTGTTCAATGTGATGCTACTAAGAGACATCTAAAGAAGCTCAACATTGAGTTTGCTACAGTAGATATCACCCAGGACCAGGAAGCATATGACAAGATTGTTGCTTTGGGCTTCCAGGCTGCTCCAGTGGTAATTACTGACAACGATTCATGGGCAGGATACAAGCCAGACAAGCTAGATGGGCTGGCTAATTAATGACAACAGTCGAAGAAGCTCTCGCACAGCTGGACCCAAAGATTCGTAAACGTCTAACAACTGGAATTGGTTTTAAGACTGAGTTCCAGAAGACTCCTAGCTTTGGTCTTAATCGTGCTCTGAATGGCGGTTTGCCATATGGTAGACAGGTTCTTATTTGGGGTTCAAAGTCGTCTGCAAAGTCCTCTATGTGCCTTCAGATGATTGCCCTAGCCCAGCAAGAGGGAAAGCTTTGTGCCTGGATCGATGCTGAGATGTCATATTCTGAAGAGTGGGCAGAAAAGCTAGGGGTAGATACAGACAAGCTAATCGTATCACAAGCAAGAACAATTAACGAGATGGTAGACGTAGGTGTTGCACTTATGAATGCTGGGGTTGACCTAATTGTTGTTGACTCTATTACTTCACTTCTGCCAGCTATTTATTTTGAAAAGGGAACTGATGAACTCAAAGAGCTTGAAAACACCAAGCAAATTGGAGCTGAGTCTAGAGACTTTAGCAACGCATGGAAAATGCTTAACTATGCCAATAATAAGGTTAAGCCTACGATGCTTGTTCTTATTAGTCAATCTCGTAATAATATTAGTGCTATGTATACAAGTCAGCAGCCTTCGGGTGGTCAAGCGACTAAGTTCTATAGTTCAACCGTTATCAAACTTTTCTCTTCTGAGTCAGACAATCAGGCTATTAAAGGCAAGATTGCGGTGGGAGATAAGCTCATTGAAGAGAAGGTAGGACGCAGAGTTCGTTGGGAAGTTCAGTTCTCAAAGACTTCACCTGCTTTTCAGTCTGGTGAATATGACTTCTATTTCCGTGGTGACGTGGGTGTAGATAGCATAGGCGATCTAGTAGACACTGCTGAAATGATGGGTATTGTAGAGAGAACTGGTGCTTGGTATATTTTGCCAGACGGCAGTGGAGATAAGTTGCAAGGTAGAGAAAAATTCGTAGCAAGAGTCCGTGAAGACTTAGACCTACAAGATTTAATTAAGGAAAAGGTCAATGGCACGGTATAACATATACCCAGGCTCATTCGTATGTCATGTGTGTAAGGCGGAGGTTAAAACCCTCCGCTCTTACCCAGAGCTTAAGAAACTAACTTGGATGTGTCCAGAAAAACATTTAAGTGAAGTAAGTCTTAATACTAAAAAGAAAAAGGAAGACTATGAGCGAACAGAGCGAGAGTAAGCGTATTGGAGCTAAACAACACAAGAACTCAGGTAGAGGAACTCATAAGGGAGATGCTACCTGGGAAAACTTTACAGTTGACTTCAAAGAAGTTGGCAAAAGCTTTACACTTAATAAGGATGTATGGGCCAAAGCTACTACTGATGCTATTCGAAATGGCAACGATCCTGCTATCGTTGTTGTTATTGGAGATAGTGCTCCAAAGACAAGGCTTGCTATAATTGAGCTATCTTTACTTGAACAAATCCTGTCTGATGATGTATAATAGAAATACAATGTTTAAGGAAAACTAATGGAACAAAATAAAACGACAATTGATATGGTCAACGGTCTCTCAGAGATTGCTGACTACATGAATGATGATGAACTAACTGAGGCTCTTACTTTTATTGCCAAGCTAATCATTAAGCCAGATATTCCACTAAATGTTGCCACCATAGAGATCGTTAGACTCCAGGCAATCGCTGCCAAGATGGCATTTAAAGCAACCTGGATGGTTAACGTAGACAAAGGAAATAGGGAGAAGAAGAATATTTACTTCACTGCTCACGAGGCCATTACTGACCTTGTATCAGCACTAAAGTATATTGTTCGATAACATTATGGCAAAAAATTTATTACAGCAAGTAATGCTCAAGAAGATGGAAAATGGTCCAGAATCAAAACCATCTTTTCTTGATAAAGATGCTCTTATTGCAAAGATTAATTCTGGATACACCATTAACCGTGTGGACAAGTTTACAACCAAAAAGACATTTGCTCCAAGCACAATTGCATTCTCTCACGGAGAATGTCCTCGTTACTGGTATCTAGCATTTGAAGGTGCTAATTTCACTGACAATGCAGATGCTTATGGTGCTGCTAACATGACAGCAGGAACCAAGTCACATGAAAGAATTCAGGAAGCAATGGGAAATGTTCCTGGCTTCTTGGTTGATTCAGAGTTTAAGGTTACATCTAATGACCCACCAATCTTTGGATTTGGTGACGTTATGCTTAACTGGGAAGGGTCAGAACTTCTTGGTGAGATTAAGACTATGCCTCACGATGCTTTTGAGTATCGCAAGATTTCGGGTAAGCCAAAGCTAGGACATCTAGTTCAGCTGCTTATCTATATGAAGATTATGAATAAGAATAAATCAGTTCTTATTTATGAAAACAAAAATACTCATGAACTTTTGATTATTCCAATCGAACTAAATGAGTATATGTATCAGTGGGTGGAGAATGCATTTGATTGGATGCGAACTGTTCGAAAGGCTTGGGAAGATAAGACTCTTCCTACCAAGAACTATCGCAGCAATTCAAAGATCTGTAAGACTTGTCCGATTCGGGAAGCTTGCGATAATGCAGGAACTGGGGTATTAAAAATTAATTCCTTGGAGCCACTAGATGAAAAACAAACACTGTGAATGGTGTGACCACCAATTTCAAACAAAAATAAGCTATCAGATATACTGCTCCGCAGAGTGTCGTGAAGCAGCAACTAAAGAAAAGATTGCTGCTAGATATCAGATATCAAGAATTTCAAGAAGAGCAAATGGTAAAAAACGTAACTGCAAATCTTGTAATGCTGAATTATCAATCTATAATGACGACATTCTGTGTAGCGTATGTTCTGTAAATCCAAAAGATGTCGGTAGGGCATTAAAGGAAATGAAGAGGTTCGGACTTGAGTAAGCTAGCACAAATAGGTAATAATAAACCAAATGTAATTATGGCTATTGATGCAAGCACCACAAGTCTGGCCTTTTCTATTTTTGAGGGCAAGTCATTAGTTAAATATGGAAAGATTAGATTTGATGGCCTTAACGCTTATCAAAAACTAGGAGATGCTGCAAGAAAAACTTTGCCATTCCTTAAAAATTTTAAAATAGATGCAATTGTTATTGAACATACAGTATTTATTAATAGCCCAAAGACTGCTTCTGATCTAGCCCTGATTCAAGGAGCTTTGCTGGGAGCTGCAAGAATTGCAGGTATTAGAACTGCAGGTTCAATCAATCCAATTACATGGCAAACGTATATTGGCAATGGCAAGTTGACAGCAATGGAAAAACAAGCTATAATGAATGAATTCCCAAATAAAACAAAGACTTGGTATAAAGCTAAAGAGCGAGAAGTTCGAAAGCAAAAGACCATTACCTTTGTCAATGGATTCTATGACAAGAATATCCAGGATGATGACGTGGCTGATGCTGTCGGTATTGGTCATTATGCTATCAATAACTGGGGAAAGATTGCAAAGTAATGGCTACTAAACTATATACCAGCGAAGCATGGCTCAAGAAGAGATATCACCTAGATAAGAAGACTCCAGAAGAGATTGCTAAAGAGTGTGGGACAAGCGTAGAAACCATCTATGTTTATCTAGCTAAGTTTGGGTTAAGAAAGAGTAAAAGATGAAAAGAGTTTTAAAGCATTTTGTTCACGTAGCAAAGTCTTATCTAGTTAGAATTGGCTGCAAGCACGAGAACACACACAAGGCATCATGCCCTTTTACAGGGTATACATATGAGTCTTGTGATCGCTGTATGAAATATGTATCAGTAAGGGAAACAAATGGCTAGACCTAAAAAGTATGTTGTTCCAGAAATGGCAAAAAAGTTTGTCCGTGAGGATAGGGTAATTGTTAATGGATTTGAAATTGTTAAGGGTGACCTTATAAAGGTATCTGGTCAGTATGGAACTAAGTTTAAGTTTGATAGCCTAGTTACGAATACTGAGACTGGAGCTGTATGGGTAGATTGCTTTGAGGTATTCCGTGCCTCGGCATCTGCTTATCGGTCGTTCAGACCAGAAATGGTAAAGCGTATTCCACAACGAGGAAAGAGAGCAAAGCGTGTCATTTGAGGACCTAACCGTAGAACACCTTGATGAAGTAAACAAGGTTGTAGAAAAATATCTGGCAGGTAATGAACCTACCCAGATCTCCAAAGAGCTTGCCATGCCTAGACAAAAAGTTGTGGCTTATATTAATGAGTGGCGTAGCATGGCTGCAGATAATGCTGCTATCCGTGCTAGAGCCAAAGAAGCCCTGGTAGGAGCAGACACTCATTACACTAAACTAATCCAGAAGGCATATGAAGTTATTGATGATGCTACGACAACTGCAAACCTACAGGCTAAGACTTCTGGTATTAAGCTAGTCATGGACCTTGAGTCTAAGCGTATTGATATGCTTCAGAAGGCTGGTCTGCTAGAAAACAAGGAGCTGGCAGAAGAGATGGTTGAGATTGAGCGTAAGCAGGAAGTCCTAGTAAACATTCTTAAGGATATTGCAAGAGACTATCCACAAATTAGAGACGATATCATGCGTAGACTTTCATCAGTATCCAAAGATAAAGAAGTAATAACTGTGGTGGTGAGCAACGATGTTTGATGATTTTCTAGAAGCCCTCAAGTCTGATGTATTCGCAGAACGACCAGTGGATGCCAAGACATTTGTTGAGGGTGAAGACTATCTAAACCAGCCACCATTGTCACAAATTCAGTATGATATTGTTGAAGCTATGAGTCAGATTTACAAGCTTGAAGATGTTATTGAGCTTATGGGAGATACGGAAGGTAGACGTTATTTTAAAAAGTATACTAAGAATGAAGTTATTCTACAACTTGGCAAGGGAAGTGGTAAAGACTTTACCTCTACTGTTGCTTGTAGCTATATTGTCTATAAACTACTATGCCTTAAAGACCCTGCTCGTTATTTTGGTAAGCCCAGTGGAGATGCCATCGATATTATCAACGTGGCTATTAACGCACAACAGGCAAAGAACGTTTTCTTTAAAGGTTTTAAAACTAAGATTGAGAAATCTCCGTGGTTTGCTGGTAAGTTCTATGCGAAAGCAGAAAGTATCGAATTCGATAAGTCAATAACCGTTTACTCTGGTCACTCAGAGCGTGAGTCTCACGAGGGTCTTAACCTTATCCTAGCAGTTCTTGACGAGATCTCTGGTTTTGCTCAAGAGATTGGGACTGGTAATGATCAGGGTAAGACAGCAGACAACATATATAAAGCCTTCCGTGCTTCTGTAGACTCTCGTTTCCCAGATTTGGGAAAGGTGGCACTACTATCATTCCCTCGTTATCCAGGAGACTTTATCTCATCTCGCTATGACGCAGTAATTGCTGACAAGGAAGTTGTCACCAAGAAACATAAATTTATTATGAATCCTGACCTGCCCGAAGATGCCGAAGGAAACTTCTTAGAAATTGAGTGGGACGAAGATACCATCTTGTCATACAAATACCCAGGAATGTTTGCTCTTAAGCGTCCAACTTGGGTTGTAAATCCTACCAGACAAATTGATGATTTTAAAGTTTCATTCTTTACTGACATGGGAGATGCTATGCAACGTTTTGCTTGTGTTCCTACGTTCTCGTCTGATCGCTTCTTTAAGCAAGAAGATAAGATTCGTTCTGCCATGAGCATTAGAAATCCTATTGACGGCTGGAAGAGATTTGAGGAATCATTTGAGCCAGACCCAGATAAGACTTATTTTGTCCATGCTGACCTTGCACAGAAACATGACAAGTGTGCTGTTGCAATTGCTCACGTAGACAAATGGGTAAATATTCAGGTAGTTAAGGATTATAGCCAGGTAGCACCAATTGTTGTAGTAGATGCTGTAGCATGGTGGGAGCCAAAGGTAGAAGGCCCTGTAAACTTATCTGAGGTTAAGCAATGGATTCAAAATCTACGTAGACTAGGTTTCAATATTGGAATGGTGTCATTTGACCGTTGGAACTCATTTGATATTCAGAATGAGCTAAAACAGGTTGGTATTAGAACAGATACTGTTTCTGTTGCCAAGAAGCACTACGAAGATATGGCAATGCTTGTTTATGAAGATCGTCTTATCATGCCAGCTATTGAACTATTGTTTGAAGAGCTTACAGAATTAAAGATTGTAAAACAAAATCGTGTAGACCACCCTCGTAAATCTTCCAAAGACTTGGCAGATGCTGTTTGTGGAGCTATCTTTGGAGCCATATCGCACACTCCAAAGGATCTAAATCAAGTTGTTGAAATTCATACTTTTAAAGATAGACCTAAAAAACAACTTGACATGGATAATGACAATGTGATAAGATTGAATCCTATGCCAAAAGAGGTAAAAGAATACCTGGCTAGATTCGAATTAATCTAACTATAGAAAAGGAAAATACATGACTTCACTAAAGAAGCCACTTATCGCTATTGCCACTGCAGTAGCACTTGCTACAACCGCACTAGTTGCTGCACCTGCAAACGCTGCAGTAGCAACTGGTCTAACTGTTAATGCTGTAGCAACCACCACCGATGGTCTAACTGAGGCAACCGCCGTTATCCTTCCAGTCCCAGCAGATAATGCTGTTCAGGTAACTGATGCAGTTCGTATTGCTGTTACTGGTCTAGACAACAACGTAACCGTAACCGCTACTGCAACCAATGCACTTCTTGTATCCACTGTTGGAGACTCTGTTACTGCTTCTGCAGGAACCGCATCTGCTTCTGTTGCTACTGGAACTGGAACTAGTGCTACGTTCTATGCCTACACTAAGTCAACTGCTGTTGGAAAGATTGTGATCACCGCTGGAACTGCTACTATTGGAACTTATTACGTAAAGGGAACTGCAGGTGCACTAAATACTATTGCACTTTCAGCACCAACTGCTGCTCTTGGCACCACTGCTAAGGTAACTGTAGCTGGAACTGACGTATTCGGAAATGCTGTTGCAGGTTCAACTGTAGCAATTCAGGTAGTTAGTGGCACTGCCACCAATACCTATTCGGTAAGCACTGATGCAAGAGGCGAAGCTACCAAGGAGCTGACTGGTCTTGCTGTAGGTTCGTATGATTTAATTGCAACTGCTACTGTAGCAACTGCTATTACTGGTCTTGCTGCTCCTGTAGGTTTCGTTCGTGGAACCCTTAAGGTTGTAGACCTTGCTGCTCTAGTAGCAGAAAAGGATGCAGAACTTGCTGTGGCAAATGGCAAGGTAACTGCACTAACTGCTGAAAAGACTGCTCTATCTGCACAGGTTGCAGACCTTACTGCAAAGCTTGCCCTTGCAGATGCTGCTACTGCTGGCAACAAGGCTAAGTATAATGCTCTTGCTGCAAAGTGGAACAAGGCTAATCCAAAGCACAAGGTTGCACTTCTCAAGTAATTGGGATAAAATAGATTGGGGAAGGCGAAATATCCTTCCCCTTTCTTGTCCCTGGATATCAAAAAATGGAGGTAAAATAGATGTCTATCACTATTGTGTATTTCTCCAATTATTCGGGGAACACAAAACGATTCGTAGAAAAGGTTGACAATGGACAATACGATATTATTCGGATCCCTATATCTTGGGACGATTCTGACCCTATCATTGCTAAGAACAAGTATGTTCTTTTTGTCCCTACCTACGGAGGCGGAAGCGAAAGATCCGCCATACCCAGACAAGTAAGAAGCTTCCTTAACATACCTGAAAACAGAGAATTGTTAATAGGAATTGTAGGTCTGGGCAATACTAATTTTGGTAATCATTATTGTAAAGCTGCAGAAATGATTTCAGGGAAGACTGGCATCCCCATAATTGCCAGGGTAGAAATATTTGGAACATCAGAAGATGTCCAAAAAGTAAGAAAGAGGTTGGAGAAACTAAATGGATAATTATAGCTATCATGAATTAAATGCTATGTTGAATCTTTGGTCAGATGAAGGCAAGATTCAGTTCGACAAGGACAAGGAGGCAGCAAGAGCATATTTCCTTGACCATGTGAATCTCAACACTGTGTTTTTCCACAGCCTTGAAGAAAAGCTTCACTATCTAGTTGAGCATGAGTATTATGAGCCAGAAGTTTTGGATCAGTATTCATTTGACTTCATCAAAGAACTATTTAAGCAAGCATATGCTTATAAGTTCCGATTCCCTACATTCGTAGGAGCATACAAGTTCTATACTCAGTATGCACTAAAGACGTTTGATGGTGAACGTTACCTAGAACGCTTTGAAGATCGTATTGTTATGAATGCACTATTGCTTGCACGTGGAGACCAGCAGTTGGCAAAGGATTTAGTTGATGAAATCATCAGCGGTCGCTTCCAGCCAGCAACTCCTACATTCCTAAATGCAGGTCGCAAGCAACGTGGAGAGTATGTATCCTGCTTCCTGTTGCGTGTTGAAGACAACATGGAATCAATTGCTCGTGCAGTTAACTCGTCACTTCAGCTTTCAAAGCGTGGTGGTGGTGTTGCACTTAACATCACTAATCTACGTGAACTAGGTGCACCAATTAAGAAGATTGAAAATCAGTCTTCAGGTGTTATTCCTGTTATGAAGATGTTGGAAGATGCATTCAGCTACGCAAACCAGCTAGGTGCACGTCAAGGTGCAGGAGCAGTTTACTTAAACGCACACCACCCAGACATCCTCAAATTCCTAGACACCAAGCGTGAGAATGCAGACGAGAAGATCCGTATCAAGACCCTTAGCCTTGGAGTAGTTGTTCCAAACATTACTCTTGAACTTGCTAAGAATAATGAAGACATGTATCTATTCTCACCATATGACATTGAGCGTGTCTACGGAGTTCCTATGAGCGATATCTCTGTAACTGACAAGTATCAGGAAATGGTTGATAATCCACAGATTCGTAAGTCAAAGATTAAGGCTCGTGAACTGTTTGAGCGTATTGCAGAACTGCAGTTTGAGTCAGGGTATCCATACATTGTCTATGAAGACACTGTAAATGATGCTAACCCAATTGACGGACGTATCAATATGTCAAACCTATGTTCTGAAATCCTTCAGGTAAATACTCCTACCACTTACAATAATGACCTATCATACAATGAAATTGGTAAGGATATCTCATGTAACCTAGGATCGCTAAACATTGCAAAGGCTATGGAATCTCCAGACTTCGGTAAGACAGTTGAGGTTGCTATCAAGGCTCTTACATCTGTTGCAGACCTATCATATATTGATTCTGTTATGTCAATTGCCGAGGGTAACAAGAAGTCACGTGCTATTGGTCTAGGTCAGATGAACCTACATGGTTACTTTGGTAAGGAAGAAATGATGTATGGTGACGAAGAATCAATTGATTTTACCAACATGTATTTCTATACTGTTCTTTATCACGCTCTAAGGGCATCTAACAAGATGGCAGTAGAAACAGGCTCTCCTTTTGATGGCTTTGAGAAGTCAAAGTATGCTACTGGTGAATTTTTTGACAAGTATCTTCTTCAGGAATGGAAGCCAAAGACTGATAAGGTAACTAAGATTTTTGCAGAAGCAAACATTGCAATTCCTACTACTCAAGATTGGGTGGAACTAGCTAAGTCAGTTCACAAGCACGGTATCTACAACCAGAACCTTCAGGCTGTTCCACCAACTGGTTCTATTAGTTATATTAATAACTCAACAAGCTCTATTCACCCAATTGCATCTCAGATTGAGATCCGTAAGGAAGGAAAGATGGGACGTGTTTACTATCCAGCTCCATATCTAAATAACGATAACCGTCAGTATTTCCAGGATGCCTATGAGATTGGTCCAGAAAAGATCATTGATGTTTATGCTGCTGCAACCCAGCACGTAGACCAAGGTCTATCTCTAACGCTGTTCTTCAAGGACACCGCAACCACTCGCGATGTCAACCGTGCACAAATCTATGCATGGAAGAAGGGTATTAAGACTATTTACTATATTCGTATTAGACAAAACGCACTAGAAGGAACAGAGATGGAGGGTTGCGTATCATGTCAGCTATAACAAGACCAGTTAACTGGAACAAAATTGAAGATCAGGTAGACCTAGAGGTTTGGAATAGACTTACTGCCAACTTCTGGCTACCAGAAAAGGTTCCACTAAGTAATGACATTCAGTCTTGGTCAACATTGCGTGACAACGAGAAGTTGCTCACCATGCGTGTCTTTACAGGCCTAACCATGTTGGATACAATCCAGGGAACCGTGGGAGCAGTTAGCCTAATTCCAGATGCTAGAACCCAGCACGAGGAAGCGGTAATGACAAACATTGCATTCATGGAATCAGTTCATGCTAAATCATACTCAAGTGTATTCTCAACGCTTTGTTCTACACAGGAGATAGAAGATGCTTTCCGCTGGTCAGAAGAGAACCCTTACCTTCAGAAGAAGGCCGAGACAGTTCTTAAGTATTACCACGGAGAGGATCCGCTAAAGCGTAAGATTGCCTCTACATTGTTAGAGTCATTCTTGTTCTATAGTGGGTTCTATCTTCCAATGTTTTGGTCTAGCCGTGCCAAGCTCACCAACACTGCTGACCTCGTTAGACTCATTATTCGTGATGAAGCAGTTCATGGCTACTACATTGGATATAAGTTCCAGCAAGCATTTAATGAAGAGTCTCCAGAAAGACAGGCGGAACTTCAAGACTATACTTATGACCTACTCATGGAACTTTATGATAATGAGATTAAATATACGGCTAACCTTTATGACGAAATCGGCTTAACCGAAGATGTCAAGAAGTTCCTGCACTACAACGCAAACAAGGCCTTGATGAATCTAGGTTTTGATGCATTGTTCCCAAAGGATGTTTGTGATGTTAATCCTGCCATCCTAAGTGCATTGTCTCCAAACTCTGACGAAAACCATGACTTCTTCTCTGGTTCAGGTTCGTCATACGTGATCGGCAAGCATGAATCTACCACCGATGACGACTGGGATTTCTAACTAAACAAGGGGGGGCGAAAGCCCCCTCTTTTTATTTATCTAAATAATGTTATAATTATTTTGTTGGAAACTTCCAACTAGGAGAAACCCCAAATTAAAACTCTTAGATTTTTAACAGCAATAACACTAGCAACTATATCCCTCTTTATAATAACCCCTGCAAAAGCACAAACACTAGAAGAAGCTCAATCGGCTCTTTTGGCAGGGCAGCAAGAGCTATCTGACGCTACCCAAGCTAAAGCAGATGCAGACTTATTGGTTGTAAATAAATTAGCAGCCGTAGTTGCTGCTCAAGAAGAACTAACAATAGCACAAACTAACTATGATACTAATTTAATTTCACAAACAACTTCTAGTGGATCTGGACTATCTGTAGATATTTATAATAATATAATTAGCAGAACTCCAGAGGCATGGCAATTATGTCGTCACGACACTGTTAGCCAAATCTCTGCTAACTGGGGTAGTGGATCTGTCATGGGATGTAATTCTGACTGGGTAACTATTCATTATTATGGAACATTAACTGTGCCGACAAGTGGACAATACTATTTCCGCAACATAGCAGATGATGGGTTTTACATGACCTTAGATGGTCAGGTAGTTATTCCCGAATGGCGAGACAAAGGTTGTGGAGGTAACTGGTATCCAATAAATCTTGAAGCTGGTCATGCTTACACTCTTGATGCCTGGTTCTATGAAAATGGTGGAGGGGCATGTTCTACTTTATATTATCAAAATTCAGGTAACTGGGGGGTAGTTCCTGCAGCATGGTTTGGTCAAACAGCTACTACTATAATGGTTAATGATCCAGCATTATTAGTAATAGTCCAAGAAAAACAACTTATTTTAAATCAAGCACAACAAGAATTGGATGCTGCTCAAATCGCACAACAACAAGCACAAATTAGACTAGACACTGCAACTCAAGCCATGCCATTACTGCAACAAGCTGTTGATGATGCTCAAGCATTAATAGATGCAGAAAATGCTAGAATTTTGGCAGAACAGCAAGCAGCTCAGGCTCAAGCAGATGCAGAAGCTGCAGCGTTATTAGCAGAACAACAAGCAGAAGCAGATAGGATTGCCCAGCAAGCAGCAGCAGATGCTCTTGCAGCACAACAAGCTGCTCAAGCTGAAGCAGATAGGATTGCTGCAGAACAACTTGCACAGCAACAAGCAGAGCAAGCAGCAGCACTTCAAGCAGAGGCGGATAGGATTGCTGCAGAGCAAGCAGCTATTGCTGCTCAAGCAGAAAGAGATAGACTTGCCGCAGTCGCAGCAGCAGAAGAAGCAGCTAGACAAGCTCAATTGGCAGCAGAAGAGGCTGCCAGACAAGCTGCAGAAGCAGCTGCTAATGCAACTCCTACGCCTACTCCCACACCTGCACCATCTGAAACAACAGGTATAATAGAACCAACACCGTTACCAACGGTAGAGCCAACAGAGGAGCCAGTAGTTGTCCCAACTCAAGAACCAACCGTGGAACCAACCATTCCACCTACGGAAGAGCCAACATCTACACCTACGCCGTCCTCGGAACCTACTCAAGAGCCAGCAACGCCTGAGCCAATCCCGACACGAACTCCAGAGCAAGTATCAACCCCAGAAGTTCAACCAGAACCTAAGCTACCTGTAGACATTTCTTCAATTGATCCTCAAGAATTGTCTTCAGCCGAAGTAACGCAATTAGTCTTAGCAGCAAATGAAGTCTTGGCGACAGCCAAGGAAGGCTCTCCAGAATATGAAAAAGCCCTAGATGCCCTGTTTGTTGCTGCTCAAGCAGACGATATTCAAGTTGATCCAGCCCTTGCTGCTATTCCAGGTGTAGGGCAAGCTGCCGTAGCAGCCATTGCAGCTATTAACTTTATGGGAAATGTTGGTGCAGACATGGCACCAGCTACTCGTGAGAAAGCCAAGAAAGAGGTTATCGCAGCCGTTGTAGCCACAGGAGCAGCCGTAAGTGCTGCTACAGGTGCAGCAACCTCAGCAGCTTCTACAGGGTCCACAGGAGGCTCTGGTGGCTCGTCAGGCGGTAGTTCTGGCGGTAATGAAAAAACAGAAACAAATAAACCTAATAGGAGGGAAACAAGATGAAAAAAATAATTAAAGATATTCTTGAACAAGCCTGGACTCTTCTAGGTATGTTTGTAGCATGGATTGTTCTAGAAGGTTCAGCCAAAACTATAGTAGGATACTGCATTCTAGGAACACTAGGTTTGTGGGCAGTAACTTACCCATTTAGAAATTCACAAGGAGAGGAGGAGTAGTATGAAGTTATTCGGAAATGTAATAATGCGTATTGTCGCAACATTCGTAGCATCAGCACTTGGAGTAATTGGTGCAGGAGCAATCGGTGGAGTTCCACCAGTGCTTGCAGCAACAATGGGAGGTATTTTGGCGGTAGCTAAAGTAATCGAACTTCTATCTCTAGCATTCCTAGAAGATGGAAAGTTAACTAAGGATGAAATCAATGCAGCTTTTCAACAGACAGTCAAGCTTAAGAATATCGATAATCCAGAAGCAGCAGTTAAACAGCTTGCGGAAGGACCACTTGATCTTCCAATTGATCACCCTTATGAGGCTGTTTCGGGTTATGTCCCAGATAAGAAATACAAACACCCACCAGTAGATGAAGATACAGTTGTGTAACGAATCTATAACAACCCCTTGACAACCCCTTGTAGTTGGTATAATATATATATATCACCTAGAAGGGGTTTTCACATGAGTGAAGTAAATTATACAGAAATGTATGAATGGCTTGATGTTGGTATTAAGAATGGTTGGGTAACTGAGCCATTCTGTTACACGCATGATGGCGATCCATATATGACAGAAGAAGAAGAAAAAGAATGGGAAGATGGCGGAGATCCATGTGCCCCAGTAATAAAAATTCTTGTTTAGTTTAACAAGTATGCTATACTGTTAACATATGAAGATATGTAATAAATGTAATCAGAGCAAGGACATTGAGCTTTTTGCCAAGGGTAAAGCCTATAAAGATGGCAGAAGAAATATTTGTAAGCAATGCCACTCTGATTACATGGTTAATTACTATAAAAATAATGACGAACAAAGAACAATTAAAAATAGAATAAATACAGGTAAAGATTTTAACTGGAAAAGGCATCACATTTCAAAAGAAAAGTTCGATGAAATGGTTGACAAATTTGATGGCAAATGCTATACTTGTAAAACAAACAAAGCTACAAATATAGACCATGACCATTCTTGTTGCCCAGGCAATAGAAGTTGTGGAAGTTGTATTCGTGGCATACTTTGTAATCAATGTAATACGGCATTGGGATTGTTAAAAGATTCTAAAGTCGTTTTACAAAGACTTATAGAGTATCTTGGTCCATAGCACAATTGGCGGTGCAATCGGCTGTTAACCGATCGGTTGTAGGTTCGAATCCTACTGGACCAGCGTTGATAGATAATCACTATCACAACCGTTTCATTTCGGACAAATGAACGCCCTTACAGCGATACAGTAAGCGTGTAGGAATCTCTCGTTATCGGTTCGGAGTTGGTCACTCGTCTTAGGAAACGACTCAGAGATGTAGATCTGATTAATCTGACATCTCAACTGCGAATATAGTTTAGTGGTAAAACTTCTGCCTTCCAAGCAGATAATGCGAGTTCGATTCTCGCTATTCGCTCAAACAGATCTCTGACGAGAGGTCTGGAGAATGGCTGAACGAAGTTCCTTGTCTAGATGGAATGAGAAAGGCACATGGCTGGGATTAGCGTCCCTGCTCTTAGCGGAGCAAGGCTGTGGTAGGATTAAGGCGATATCTAATGGTATCTAGACTTCTCCTTGGTGGTAATAGACAATCCACCTTCTCACATTTGGTCTGTTAGCTCAGTTGGTTAGAGCACCACCCTGTCACGGTGGGGGTCGTGGGTTCAAGTCCCATACAGATCGCTCAAGGTATAAGTCTGAACAACTTATACTAAGATATGTGTATCCGAAAATTACGCTGTCCCAGCGGTAGGGTGAAAGTGTTCAGACTCATGGACCCTATGCCTAATGCGAGGACTAGGATATACAGCCAATGGTATGCGAACATAAAACGGTGCACGATTGGCAAATGGGAAATTAGCTCAGAGGATTAGAGCGTTTGCCTACGGAGCAAAATGTCACAGGTTCGAATCCTGTATTTCCCACAAGTAAGAAAGAGATAGAATGTCTAAAGAAATTATTGCAAATTACCTTGACGGCATAGAGAATAAATATTTTGATATTGTTCCCCTTACCATGCAAAGAGACTGGATGCATAATAGCAAAGAGAAGTTTGTATATAAGTGTTTGCCATTAGGCATTGCCAATCAATATGGTTGGGCTGTAGCATCTCCAGTAGATTTTACCGTTTCTTGGTATGGAGGAACAAAGCACAATGATGTAGAGGTATTCTCAGATGATCCAAAATTTGATCCAGTAAGATTTGTTACTCATTTTGGAGAATCTGTTCTTACAATTCTTCCAGACTTTTTGATTACAACACCAGAAAATTATTCTCTTTATATTCGTGGTATTCCAAATCATGACTATGGCATCCTAAAACCACTAGATGCTATCGTAGAGACTGACTGGTTGCCATTTACTTTTACCTATAACTTTAAGTTTATTGAACCTGGCACGGTAGAATTTAAAAAGGGAGATCCACTATTCTGTTTTTTTCCAATTGAAAGAAACACAGTCGAAAACTTTTCATTAAAAGCAAAAGACATTCGTGAAAATCCAGAATTGTATAAAGACTTTAACGAGTATGCTGACTCTAGACATAAACTAATTAGAACCTATTCCGAAAAATATGTTTTCCAAAAGTTTTACATCGATGGTCGTGGACCAAGTAAGATTTATAATATTAAGAATCATATAAAACGTCTATTTTTCAAAAGCATGGACATATAGTATAATAGAATCATTATGACAAACGTAGCAGTATATAACCAAGGCGGAACAGAACTTCTAATGACAGTATCTGTTAAGAAAGCACTAACCATGCTTCATCGGGGTGTAGTAAGCATTATCACGCCCACGGATGATTCTGTGGGTTCTTTTATTATCCCAAAGGCTGTCCAGCTGGTTAAGTATATCTATGCTCGTTGGAAGTATGAGATTCGTAAGAATCAATACTCCAAGGAAGCAGTGCTTCGTAGAGATAATAATGTTTGTGCATACTGTAAGAAACATGCCACTACTGTAGATCACGTTATTCCAAGATGCCAGGATGGAATGTCTACCTGGCTTAATACTGTTGCTTGCTGCAGGGAATGTAATCTGAAAAAAGGTGGACGCACTCCAGAACAGGCAAACATGAAGCTTTTAATTAAACCACACAAACCACTTGACGGCAAGTAGTTCTAGTGCTATAATTAAATAATACGCCTCAATAGCTCAGTGGTAGAGCAATCGCCTTGTAAGCGATAGGTCGTCAGTTCAATCCTGACTTGAGGCTCCAAAGTAATGCTAAAATTAATATGTAGAAAACTCTACATTAGGAGGAATAATGGCACTTTATAAAGAACCATTTGATAAGAAATTACGTGGTGATGAATTCGGAAACATGGCTTCATACCGCAAGCACCCACACCGTGGACAAGACTGGCATCCAGCAGAAAAGACAATCATTCCAGCAATTACTGCAGGAAAAGTTACTCAGATTTTCTGGTCTGATGTTCTTGGTCACGTTGTAGAAGTGCTAGGTGAAGATGGAGTTTACGCTCAATACTGTCACCTTGCAGCAAAGCCACAAAGCTATAAGGTAGGAGATCTTGTTACTCTTGGTCAACCTATTGGTCGTGTTGGTGGAGGACGCAATACTCCAAGTGGATCCGCAAGCACTGGGGCCCACCTTCACCTAGGAATGTCAAAGCAAAAGAATGGTCACCTAGCACCATATGATAAGCTAATTGATCCTATTAAGCACATTACAAAAAATTCTACAGGGTCTGCTCCTGCTGCTCCAGCAGCACCAAAGGCAGAGGCTCCAGCAGCAGTTGTCGCTGCTCCAGCACCAAAGAAGCCAGCCAAGCCAAAGCTTGTTGGAGAACTAAAGAAGGGTTCTGAGGGTGCAGCAGTTAAGTATCTTCAAACAACTCTTGGTGTTACTGGAGATGAAGTAGGATTCTTTGGTAGCAACACTCACAAGGCTGTTGCAGCCCTTCAGAAGAAGTCGGGACTAAAGGCCGATGGAGTTGTTGGTCCGCTTACCTGGAAGGCTCTGGGTTAATGCCAACATACCAATATATTTGTCGTGAATGTGAAACTACTTTATCAGAAACAAGATCAATTACTGCACCTACACCAACTCACATGTGTGAAAAATGCGGTAACAAAATGACTCAAGTATACAACATTGGAGCCATTACATTTAACGGTAGTGGATTTTACAGCAAGGATAAGTAATGATTGAAACCAAGGCATGGACATTGACAGCCAATGACCGATGCGATGGTTATCAGTGTGGGGCACAGGCATATGTTCTAGTCAGGGGAATCTCTGGAGAGCTTATGTTCTGTGCCCATCACTATAACAAAGCTAATGGATCTAAACTAGAAGCGTTTGCTTTTGATATAATTGATGAGAGAGAACGTCTCATAGAGAATAGGACATTAGAAGATTAGTATGAATAAGACTGCTATCAAGAAAGCATTTACAGTTTTTGGAAGAGGCGGAGAAGGTATCTCTAGGGTGCTAGAGACCAATATCCCAAAAGGTTACAAAAATCATCTACCCTTTGTTGATGAAATATCAACAATGGTATTTACAGATCCAGAGGCCAAGCATGGAACCAAGCATTTAGCCAAAGGGCTTAGTGCAGCAATTGCTCCTGGATATCAGGATGTTGGACCAAATGTATTGAACTTTGTAAATGACAATATCAAGCTTTTTAAGCCATTAGTTAATAGCTTCTATCACGTTGTAGCAGACGATCTTGCAGAAATTGTATATGCTTTGCAAATCTCTCCAAAGAATATTGAGTTAATCTTAGATATAACCGATATTGCAGATAGGTTAGACAAGGTTGAATGGGATCTTGTTAATTATTTCTTAGCATGTTTAGACAAAGACAAAGTAAAGTATACCCTGGTAGACCTGTCTAAGGTAGATGGTATTTATATAAATAAGTTCTCAAAAGTTCTATTCCCATTCCATTCTGGTGCAAGACTTGACCTGCTTTATGAATATTTGACAAAGCATCTCACTATAGCAGCAGATAAGTCTGGAGAAAGAAAGATCTTTATTTCCAGAGCCAGGGTTGCAGATTCAAATTTTGGACACCACACTCAAGACTTTTCATATCCTAATGACAATAGAATGGACAACCATCAAGAAATTGAGCAAGTTTTTCTTGAAATGGGATTTGATATAGTATATGGTGAGTCTATCCAAACTTTTGAGGAACAAATTGCATTATTTAATTCAGCTAGGATTGTGGCTGGAGTCACTGGATCTGGATTAACCAATGCCATGTTTATGAAGCCAGGTGGTATCCTGATTGAACTAGCTACCCCACTGATTACTCACTCACCTTTAATTACAGAAGGATATTTTGCAGAAAATGAAATAGACCCTGAAGACATTGCATTAGATCCTAATTTAGTTCAAGAACTTCATATGTTCTATCACAACTTAGCATTCTTTAGAGATATCGTATACGTATCAATCCCTAATTTCCATAGAAAAGCAGAAAAGATAAAGAGCATTATTGAAAATGTTCCAGGCTTGAAAGACTTTATTACCCATGAATAAAGCAGTTATATTTGATCTTGATGGAGTCCTTGTTGAAAGCAAAGAGTTACATTTTAATGCTCTCAATCTTGCCCTCGCCAATGTAAATAATAAATATGTTATATCACAAGAAGAGCAAGACACTATCTATGAGGGAATGACTACTAAATCTAAATTAGATTTACTCACACATCTCAAGGGGCTTCCAAAAGAGTTACATCAGTATGTCTGGCAACTTAAACAGGAATATTCGTCTGTGATGTTTGAGAGTCTTGAATCAGATCCAGAGCTTATAGATATATTTAAATATCTCCAGGATAGTGGGCTTAAGGTGGGAGTAGCTAGTAATAGCATCAGAGACACCCTGACTAACTGTTTACAATCATTAGGTATCTGGAGATATATAGATGTATCTTTGAGTAATGAGGATGTAAGTAATCCCAAGCCTAATCCTGAAATCTATAATAAGTGTATGGCTATGCTTGGCGTAGCCCCAGAGAATGCTATAATATTTGAAGATAGCAATATCGGAAGAGAAGCAGCCAGGGCATCTGGTGGACATCTTGTAGAAGTAGAAAGTAGAGCAGATATCACTATGCGTTTTGTAAGAAATATGGTGATCAGTTATCTTGAGTAAAATAAACATACTTATACCAATGGCAGGTCTGGGATCTAGATTTGCCCAAAAGGGATACGAAAAGCCAAAACCACTTATTGATGTTAACGGTGTTCCGATGATTAAGGCTGTAATTGATAGTCTTAATATTGATGGCAATTATATTTTTATTGTGCAAAAAGAACACTCTGTAAAATATCATCTTCAAGATGTATTGGATGAATTTGTTCCAGGATGCAAGATTGTTGAGATAGATGGACTTACAGATGGTGCTGCAAGAACTACTCTTGCTGCAAAAGATTTGATCAATAATGATGCTCCTTTGCTAATTGCAAATTCAGACCAGGTAATCATATGGGATAGTTTGGTATTTACCTCCCTGCTCCGTTCTAGGGACGCTATAGCCCTATTTAAAGCCAATGATCCCAAGTGGTCCTTTGCTCAAATTAATGGCGGTATGGTTACAAAGGTAGCAGAAAAAGAAGTTATTAGTGACAATGCCAGTGTAGGTGTCTATGGATTCCAGCATGGTTCCGACTATGTTAAATATGCAGAACAAATGATTGAAAAGAATATTAGAACTAATAATGAATTCTATATCTGTCCAGTTTATAATGAAGCCATCAATGATGGTCATATCGTGATTCCATATTTTGTAGAAGAAATGCACGGTATTGGAACACCTGAAGATTTGGAGGCATATCTTGAGAAAGATCGCACATAGAGGAAACACCAACGGTCCTAGCATTCATGAAAACCAACTTTGGTATCTAGAAGAAGCTATGGATAAGGGTTATGATGTTGAGATAGATGTATGGAAGATGGGTCAATATCTTTGGGCTGGGCACGACCATGCACAATATTTAATCACAGAAGATTTCTTGCTCAAGAATATTCTTCATCTTTGGATTCATTGTAAAAATTTTGAAGCTCTAGATCATTTTGCCAAGATGGGCAACTCTTTTAATTACTTTTGGCATCAAGAAGATGACTTTACTATGACTAGTCAAAATTACGTTTGGACATATCCAGGCAAGCAAGTTGGAGATTGGTCCGTAATCGTAGACCTAGAAAATTCTGGGGAATATGATTGCTTTGGAATTTGCACAGATTACCTTGACAACAAGTAACTATAGTCGTATAATTGTTTTATGATTATAAAATTTTTACTACATGTTGCAGATTTCTTTAGAAAGCCAACATATAAAGTAAGAATTTCACAATCATATATTTATAAGACAATCGCTCCTGCAATGCCCATTCTGGACATTCTGAAGAAATTAGAATATAAAGAAACTCAGGCTAGAAAGTTTGAGAAATCCCTAATGATGCGTGTATTCGTTATGGATAATGAAGCTTATTGGATTAAAGACAATGCTGTATTTGTTGCAAATATGGCAGATGAAAATAATATTGATAAAACTTCAGCAAAACAGCTTGACATGATAAGCATGGACAAGATACAATTAGAAAAGATAGCATTTGTTATCGAAAAGCTTACGGAAGGATTAGAAAAATGATTATTGCCATACAGGCAACTAAAAATTTTGATGATTATTCCATTTTCCTTAGAGCTATGGGAACAGCCATGTCTGGTCTTGAACAGGGTGACGAGATAATTCTTGTTTATTCTGCTGGTCCAGCACGTTTAAACTCTATGGCAATGGAGTTTACGAATATCTCGGAACGTAGCCTTAAGGCTCGTGGAATTAAAATTAAGCTTATTAAAGTTCCACCTTCGTGGATCGAAGAAAATATGAGTAAGATAGACTACTTCGCATTCTTTAGCAAGCCAAAGGAGACAGTTTCTCCATTGGTTGATATTGCAGACAAGAAGAGTGTTGAAGTAGGCGTATATAGATACTAGGAGAGATGATGTTTATCAAATCACTAGAAGAGATGGAGACTATCGTAGAGAATAACGATAGCCTATCTTGGGATGGCTGGACCGTCCTAGAAAACCGAACCAATGATAATGGTGCAATGTCAAAAGACGGTGCATACGTTGATGGCAAGTGGATCATACAGAAGCGTTATGATGCAACTGCTAAGGGTTGGGAGATTCCAAGTAAACTTATGAGGTAGTCATGAGTAATAATGCTTGGAAAGACGATGCTATATGTAAATCATTTGACACCAACTTGTTTTATGATGATTATGAAAATGATGAATCATACGAACTAAGACGAGACATAGATGAACTATGTGCTAGTTGTCCGTTGGTTAGACACTGTTTTGCTGTTGGCATCTCTCAAAAAGCTTGGGGTGTTTGGGGTGGAGTTTATTTAGAGAATGGAAAAATTTCCAGGGAATTTAATAGACACAAATCCAAACAAGACTGGGCTGAAAAATGGGCAAATCTAACAATAGATAGAGACAAATAATGTATACAAACGACATGAAGAGGGCTTTTCGCTCTCTAGACTCTTACTGTCCAAAAGGCTTTTATGTAGATGTTTTTGACAATGACATGTTTATCACAATCTTAGCTAAAGAAGATGTCTTTATGAGACTGAATGATTTTGATAAGCGTAAGGCTGTAGAATACATGTCTAAGGTAAAAATGGCATTTGAGGCTAATGGAGCTATTGTGTTGGTAGTTAGAGAAGGTGGGAAAGATGTTGAATGACATTATCTTATCAATTTCATCGATGGGAACTATTGCACTTGTGTTTTATGTATACAAGCTTCGTAAGCATAACAAGATTACGGAAGAGTTACTAAACCAAGCAATAATAGATCGATATTTAGTGTTGGGGAAATTGTCAGAAGCTCTAGATAATTTAGAGAAAAAGCCAATAGAACAAACAGATGGGTTCTTAAAGTTTTTGGAAGAGTCAAGAGACTCAGCCTTTAGCTTTATAGAGTCATTACAAGAAGCTATCAAAAAGTTTGATAGTGAAACAAAATCAATTTTTGAAACATCTAGATATAAAGATGTTAAAGAAATTAAAAAGGCATTTGAAACTTTGAAGGCTGCAACCCTTCCTAGCGAAACGCCAAATAATTAAGGAGAAATTATGAATGCAAAGACTAAGGCTCTTCTTGCATCCTATGGACGATCAGTTCTGGGTGCAGCAATAGCACTATACATGTCTGGTATTACTAATCCAACGGAGTTGCTAAACGCTCTCCTGGCAGCATTGGTTCCTGTAATCATTCGCTACATAAATCCAAATGATCCTGCTTTTGGACGTGTTCCAGCAGCTAAGGAAATTGAGGAGGCATTGACTGAAGTCAAGCCAGTGGCAAAGAAACCAGCTGTAAAAAAGACTACTGCAAAGAAGTAGTATTGCTAAATAGATTAGGGGTAATGCATTTGCATTACCTCTTTTCTTTTGCTATAATATATATGCATCGCCAAATGGGATGCACAACTCGCTTAATAGGAGATGATATATATGGTTACATTAACTTATGGACCTAATGGGGGATTCCCCAACATTGGAACACTTAGTCAGGAATTTGATAAGATGTTCAACACACTCGCAAAGAGCCCAGTAACTGGAGCAACCAACTACCCACCTTACAACATTATTCAAATTGATAATGACGAATGGCTATTTGAGTTTGCAGTTGCAGGGTTTTCTCGTGAAGAAATCCAGGTAACGACACACAAGGGGGTATTGTCAATCGTTGGTGAAAAAACTATTGATGATATCGATGAACTAATTGATGGAGCAAAGTATTTACACAAGGGTATTGCCACTCGCAAGTTCTCTCGTTCGTTTACTTTGCCAGACTATACAGAAGTTCTTGATGCATCCGTTGCAGATGGAATTCTTTCTATTTCTCTGGTAAGATCAGTTCCAGAAGAAGAAAAGCCAAAGTCAATTAATATTGGCTAACATATACTCCTGAGCACGAGTTAAAACTGCTCTATTATTATGCTATAATGTTAGTATGAATGAGTTAATTGATACCCTAAAGGTGCTTGAAGCCAGCACCGTAGCCCTTAAATTTAAGGCACATGGTTTCCACTGGAACTGTGAAGGGGACGATTTCCCTCAATGGCACGATAAGTTTGGAGACATCTACGAGGATCTAGATGGTGCTATTGACACATTTGCAGAATGGATTCGTATGCTTGATGTAAATGCATATGCTCCATTCTCTCTATCACGTTTAGCATCTCTTAGCATCGTTCCAGAGGCTTCAGTGTCCTCAGACCCAATCGATATGGCTAATGATCTTTGTGAGTCTCTAGACCTAGTTACTGCTGCAATAGTCGCTGCTTGCGACAATGCAACTGCAGCAAAGCAGTATGGACTAGCAAACTTCCTTGGAGACCGTCAGACTATGCACCAGAAGTGGTGCTGGCAGCTTCGTGCATCTGCCAAGGATGTTGAGCAGGACTAATGCCTTACTCAATCGGAGAAAAGGGTTCTCACGGTTGCTCTGGATACCCTGTAGTTAAAACTAAAACTGGTGAAGTTATGGGATGCCACCCATCACAAGATGATGCTATGAAGCAAATGGCAGCTCTTCATATCAATGAGCCAGGAATAGATAAAGCAATGGGAGACGGATTACTAACAGGATCTGGAATCAATCCATCGTCTACACCAAATCCACACTACCCAGGAGTAGGCATTAAATATCCTGATGTAAATCCAGGCGGTAAGCGTAAAAGTCGTAGAGCTAAAAAGCTAAAAGCTCGTAGGGGTATTTCAGCAGATGCGAATAATAGCACAGGAGCATTTGCTTCTGGTGGTCCTGGCGGATCAATGGGAACTAAATCAGACAATGTTTGGTCTGGGTCAGCATTTTCTAAATAATGCTTGACAAATAGATATCACACCTATATAATTAATACATAAGGAAGATTAGCCTAGTGGACTAAGGCACTTGTCTTGAAAACAAGCGTAGGCAAAACCTACCGTGAGTTCGAATCTCACATCTTCCGCCATATGGCATGGCTGCTGGGACAGAGACGGGACTGTAAATCCTGTGCAATTTGCTAGAAGGGTTCGATTCCCTGACATGCCACTGATGCTCTTGTAGCCCAACTGGTAGAGGCGTTTGACTTAGGATCAAAAGGTTGTGGGTTCGAATCCCACCTAGAGCACACATTCCCCTTTGGTGTAATGGCAGCACAGAGGCCTTTGGAGCCTTTAGTCTTGGTTCGAGTCCAGGTGGGGGAGCAAGGAGGAAAGAATGTTCATAAGAAAAAGAGATTTAGATGCAGTAGCAAGTAGAGGATGGCAAGAAGGCTTTGACTCAGCACGTAAAAAGGTTACAGCAGAAATTCGCAAGGTATTAATTAAATTACTTGTTCAAGAAATAAAGCATATTCAAAGCACTGACGAAAACAAGCATTTAGAAGCTGGACTAGACAGAGCAATAGAGATTATTCGTAAAGGAAAGCGTTAATGGAAACTTGGTGGGAAATTGCCACTGATCCAAATCATATTTTGGCAGAATTAGCATGGAATATTGTATTTGATGTATTGATTATTACATTCGGCTACGGTATAATTATTAAGAAGATAGTCCTTCCAAAGATTCACAAGTATATTGACGATAAGCACGGTGTTAAGCACCAGAAAGGTGAATATTAAATGTCACTTAAACCAATTGAAGACAAAATTGTCGTAAAGCGAGACAAGATTTCAGAAGAGAAGTCTGCATCAGGTCTCATTATCACTAGTAATAAAGAAGTTTCAAACGAGGGTATCGTTGTAGCAGTAGGCCCAGGTATTACACTACCAGATGGCTCAAAGATTACTCCAGATGTAAAGCCAGGAGATAGAGTAGTATTCTCGCAATATGGTGGAACAGAAATCACCCATGATGGAGAAGACTATCTGGTTATCACTATCCGTGACCTGTTTGCTGTGATTGAGTAACAATGATAAATTGGGATATCGTTTGGCAAACGCTGGCTGATCCTACTCAAATGCTTATAGAATTTATTTGGAACTCAATGTTCGAAATAGTTCTAGCAACAATTGTTTATAAACTGTTAAAAAAGAAACTAGGTAAATAAAATTAATACTGTTAATGTATTGGATAAAGGTTATGTTCGTCTTGTTGATACTCTTGGTAATGACCTATCTGTCGTTAATGCTGCTCGTGTATCGTATGATAAAGAGTCTGAGGAGTTTACCCCCAAAGATGCAAAGCTTATTGACTTCCTCGTCCGTGAGGGTCACACGTCACCATTTCGTCACGCAGCCCTCACATTTGAGGTATATGCACCACTATTTGTTGCAAGACAGTGGTGGAAGTATGCCGTTGGTTCAACGCACGTAGACGACCAGAATGGCTGGAATGAAAGCTCACGCCGTTATATTACGGAGCAAGAAGAGTTCTACGTTCCTAGTGCATCCTCATGGCGTTCCAAGCCAGAGAATAGCAAGCAGGGTAGTGGAGAACCAATCCACTTCTCTAATGGAGCATATTATACTAATAAGCTAAATGAACTTATTGTTCAGGGAACCAAGCTGTATCATGATGCTATGAATGATAACATTGCTCCAGAGATTGCACGTCTATTCCTACCTGCATATGGAATGTATGTTCGTTGGCGTTGGACAACTTCTCTACAGGGAGTAATGACATTCCTTGACCAGCGACTAGAGCATGATGCACAGGTAGAGATCCAGGAGTATGCTCATGCTGTTAAAGATCTAGCACACCAGGCATTCCCAAAGACATTTGAGGCACTTCATGAGTAGGCAGACAAAGCGAGAACAAGAGCGTCTCCTTAATTCAATCATTCGTAAAGCAAAGATTGATACTGAGAATTGGATTGTGACCTTGGCTCTTCCACCAACAGAGGCAGAGCTGAAGGCATTCCAGGCAGGTTATGTTGCAGGTATGAATCGTGGAACAGGAACAAAGCAATGATTATTGGTCTTAGCGGATACGCTCAAACAGGCAAAGATACTATTGCACAGCATTTGGTTACAAACTATGGCTTCAAACGTATCGCATTTGCAGACCCATTGCGTGAAGCACTGTATAGACTTGACCCAATAATTTCTGATATCCCAGAGGTTCCAGGAGTTCATCTTCGTTCTGCTGTAGATAGTCTTGGCTGGGAGTTGGTTAAGCAATCGTCACCACAGGTTCGTGGACTACTGCAAAGAATGGGAACTGAGGTTGGCAGACAAATGTTTGGAACAGATTTTTGGGTTCATCAAGCATGGCAACAGAACAAAGTTAGTTCTGATAGTCAGGTAGTGTTTACAGATGTTCGATTTCCTAATGAGTTTGCTCAGATTAAGTCTTATTACGGAAAGGTTTTCAGGGTAGTTAAGGATGGAGTTGAAGCAGTAAATGCACACAATTCTGAGACAGCACTTGACAACTTCCCATTTGATGGTGTAATATTGAATAACGGTTCGATAGAAGAGTTGCATAAACAAATAGACTCTTTAATCACAACTCTATAATTCAATAGCCTCTAGTATCGGCTCACTCTTATAAGGTGTTGAAACCGTAGTTGGTGACACGTGGGTTCAAGTCCCACCTGGAGGACCATGCTCTAATGGTGGAATGGTATACACGATTGACTTAAAATCAATTGCCGAAAGGATTGTGAGTTCGAATCTCACTTGGAGCACTATAACTTAATAACTACCCCCAGTAGCTCAGAGGCAGTAGCATTCGACTTTTAATCGAAGGGTCGGGATTTCGAAATTCCCCTGGGGGACTAAGCCCTCATAGCTCAGTGGAAAGAGCGAGTGACTTCTAATCTCTAGGCCGTAGGTTCGATCCCTACTGGGGGCACTTATAAAGACAATTCTTGCCATGCCCATGCCAGGGTATCAACAGCAATCTGATCATTCATAGCATCTTTAGTAATAATGATGTCTCTAAGTTTTAAGAACATCTGAGTTCTTTCATAAGCAATGGCTAAAGAAAACAATTCTTCAGCTCTAGGTCCAAGTTCATTAGCAAGCTTATCTATTTCAATTTGCATCTCTTCAAGATCCATTCAATAATTATATCACCGTATGCTTGACAAACTATTCCTCGCTAGGTATAATTAATATATAAAGTTTCCGTTAAACGAAGGACAACATGCAAACTTTTCTTCCATATGCTGACTTCCGAGAGTCTGCCAAGGCACTAGACAACAAGCGTCTTAACAAGCAAATTCTAGAGTGCTACCAAATCCTTAATGTTCTATACAATGAAGACCCACGTGCTGGATGGCGTAACCATCCTGCTGTAAAGATGTGGCGTGGACATGAAGGTGCTTTGTATACTTATACCATTAACATGGTTCAAGAAGCAGACAAGCGTGGTATCAAGACTGACAAGAACAAGGCTAATCTACTTATGATTGCTTTGCAACGTGCTGCAACATGGAACGAAAAGCTGCCAGCCTGGTTTAATAACCAAGACATTATCGCCAGGGTAACTACAACACACAAAGCTAATCTATATCGTAAAGATGATGCTTACTATCATGACTTTGCTAGTGCTGTTATTGATCCTAACAATGAGCCATGCTGTGAACGATGCAATTATTACTGGGTAACTCACAAGGAGAACTAAATGAGCCTAGAAACTGATAAAATCATCACTATGGAACATACCACCAAGTTTTTTGTGTGGATGCATTCTTCAGATTCTTGTGTTGGAGAGTATTGCACTATTCATAATCGTAGTAACCACTCTATGAGGGCATTCCCCCAGAAATGGCGTGGAGATAAGAGCATGATGGAACGTATCTGCCCACATGGAATTGGTCACCCAGACCCAGATGAAATTAATTTACATCTGCCTAGTCGAAAAGTGCATGGCTGTGATGGATGTTGTGAAGGAGAAAAGTAAATGAGCAGGGAAGAACACCTAAGAGAACTTGTCCGTCAGGGGCAAGCACTTCGCCAAGAGGACATCGACCTTGGGGCAAAGCAAGAGCGTGAACGCATCAATGGCATCATCGATGAATTCATTGAAAACAGCGACTATCCAGAGGTTGTAAGTAGTCTTGAATGGTTACAGGATGTTATCAAAGGAGAGAACAAGTGAAACAAATAACTAACAAACTATTTAACTGGGCATCCATCTTAGATGAAAAGACACTTGAACAGGCTAAAGTGACTTCATCAATGCCGTTCATATTTCCACACCTAGCCTTAATGCCAGACGCACACCTTGGCAAGGGGTCAACTGTCGGTTCTGTAATTCCTACGCAGGGAGCAATTATGCCAGCTGCAATTGGCGTGGATATTGGTTGTGGAATGATGGCTATTAAGACTAATAAGACTGTAGATGATTTGGCTACCGTGGACCTTAAAAGATTACGAGAGTCAATTGAGTCTGCTATTCCACTGTCAGCTTTTAAGCATAATCAGACAGTCAAGCCAGACGCACTTGATGCAGCAGAAGAACTTTTAGAGTCTGCATTGGACGCAGGATTTAATCCATCTGAGTATGCAAGCAACTGGACACACCAGATTGGTTCGCTTGGATCTGGCAATCACTTTATTGAGATTACGAAAGATGAAGAGGGGTCTATCTGGCTATTCCTGCACTCAGGTTCACGTGGAGTTGGTAACAAGATTGCTACACATCACATTGCTGTTGCACAAGAGTATGCTAAGAAGAACTTCATTATCCTTGTAGATCCAGACTTGGCATACCTTGTAGAAGGCACTCCAGAATTCGATCGCTATATTGCTGAAATGACTTGGGCACAGAAGTTTGCATTTAAGAATCGTGAAGTAATGATGGAGCGTGTCAAGAAGGCTTTCAAGCACCACGCAGGAGACTTTGAGATCATTGAAGAAATTAACTGTCATCACAACTTTACTCAGCCTGAGAATCATTGGGGCAAAGACTTGTGGATAACTCGTAAGGGTGCTATCTCTGCCAATGAAGGACAGATGGGTCTTATTCCAGGATCAATGGGAACTGCCTCGTATGTAGTTGAGGGACTTGGAAATAGGTTATCATTCTGCACTGCACCACATGGGGCTGGACGTGAATATTCTCGCAATGAAGCACGTAAGACCTTTACAAAAGAGTCTTTGGATGCTATGATGGAGGGTATTGAATGGTCACACTCCGATGCATTCATTGACGAACATCCAAATGCATACAAAGATATTGATGTTGTTATGGAAGATGCAAAAGATTTAGTAAAGATTAGACACACACTAAGACAGATTATTAACGTAAAGGGAGACTAAGTTGAATACACCAACAGATAAAGAACTTCGTGATTGGTATATGGGGTATGGAGTTGAGGGTCGTGCAGAACTTGCTGAGGTTGAGGGTGAAGCATTTGATCGCTACATGGTAGAGCGTGATGCACGAGTAGTAAAAGAAACTACGGAACGCATTATCAAGTTGCTAGAAAAAGAGTATAATGACACCATTGAGTTTTTTGGCATTGCACTAGCGAAGCGTGAACTTGACCTGCTAATTAAACTAATCGCACTTATCAAGGAAGAGAACAAATGACTATTTATTACATAAAGCAAGACAATACTATCTGGGGTTGCGGAGACCCAGGTTGCTGTGGAGAAACTTGGGAAGAGATCGATGAATCCTTTGTAGAATGCACCTGTTCTGATATCAAATATGATATGACCGAACATCTACAATCTTGTGCTGGTGGTGGACCTGTTTTGAAGTGGCGTGAAGCAAAGCCTCTTGAGAAATTAGCTTTTATGCGTGGCAAAGATGAAGGTGCATCTGAAGGCTGGTTTGATGGTGTTGAATATCAGAAGAAGCAGGGAGAGAGCAATGGCACGACACAAGCGTAGGGGAACACCGCTTACCTGGGGAATCAGGGTAGTGGGTAGTGTAATCGTATCATTGTCAACATTTCAAGCAAAGCTATTAATAATGCAGGGTAAAAGATTAAATAGAAACTAAACGTCTTTTAGCAGGATCAAACATCTTAGGACGTTTCTTAGAAGCCTTGCCGTTTTGACGGTTTGAGTTACGAGTAGAAGTTTTCTTAGCAGCCATATAGAAAGTATATCATATGATTAGTTTAATGATTAGAGCAATTGCCAGCGGTATGCTGGTAGTAGGAATCGGTGGATTTATTATTAATGGAGATCCAATGATATCCTTGACAATTACAGCCGTATCCCTTATACTATTATTTGTAACGAAGGAGTGACAATGAAGCATTTCTGTAAGACTCACCGTCAACCATTTATGTTTATCTGTGTATATTGTGTTAGGGAAGAACGAAAAAATGATCAAATTCAACATTCAGGCTCTTGAAGAAGCCTTGGGTATTTCTAAAGATGCTGTAATTGAATACTTTAACGATGGTCGTAAAGCCTCTTTTATTCTAGAGAATAGACTTGTAAGAGATTATACTGGTGGCAAGAGAGCAGACAGCGAGGGTGCTGGTTGGGACATTGAAGATCGATTTGGTAAGAAATGGGAAGTCCGATCATTAACTAATTCAGGTATTTACTTCTGTCCATCGTCAATGGTAGGTTCAAAGCGTAGCTTCGATGAAGAAGGATTCTTTAATAAAGTAAATAGTATTGAAGGATATATCGTTACTGACATTACTCAGTTCCCAAATGTTCCTGTATATAAGGTCTCAAATAGCCAGGTATTAAAGTGGTATGGCACAGGTAAGCTAGGAACAAATACTAAGATTTCATATAAGAATGCACTAGAAAAGCTAGAGGCTATTGGTGCAGAACGTATACCACATCCACCTATTGGTTTCAGAGATATTACAAACGGAGAGTAACATGACACCACTACAAGAAGAGATCACAAAGCTTAGTTATCTTTGGATGCGGTTTGTTGGACTAGATCATCACAAAGATAAAGATTGTCACTGGTATGTGGAAAAGTATTATTCTTATGGAGAACCTCCATACTACCAAGCATTTCACTGGGGGTATGTCGGAGACAACTTTGAAGGTAGCAAATGCACAACCCTAGAAGAAGCAGAAGAAGAACTAAGAGATAACCTACTATTCCAAATACATAATGCAAAGATTTGGGTATCTCGTAATCTAGAAGAAGCAAAGAACACTAGTCCAGATGCTGAGTATTATTTCATGGGATCCGTAGAAGAGTATCAGACTATGCTTAATTATCTAAATGGAGAGTTCGATGCCTAGAGGCAGACCAAAGAAAGTTAAAGATGAAGAGCCAGTAGTAAAAGAAACTGGTTCTAAGTTCGGTTGGTGTATAACAGGACATCATGATATATGTATTAAAGTAATTTCTAATGGCGTAGAGTGCAATTGTAAATGCCATAAAGCTCGGCGGTAAATAAGAGAACCAAACCCTTGACACAAGGGCCATTCTCTACTATACTTAATATATGGACAAATTTCGATACCAAATTCACAGGGATAAGATTTATACTTTTAACCTGGATGGCAGGGTATATGAAGTAACAGGAAATACTATATTAACTATGGTATACACACACCTATTTAAACTACATCCAGAACTGAAAGCATATTTTGATGAATAAAGAAACAGAAAAGCTATTTGAAGAAATTGTAGCAATGCATTCTGAAATAATTGCATACCATGAAGCACGTATCTCTGAGCTAGAAGATACTGTTAAGTTCTATGGTAGTAGTATTAACAATCTAGAGATGATTGTAAAGAATCTAAGTGAGCGTTTCTATGGAACACAAAAGCCAGAACCATATACAATTACATTTAGCCAGGAAGCATATGCTCAAATGCTAGAAGATCTTAATAGACCATCTAAGTTTAGCAAAGGATTAAATGACTTATTTAGCAAGAAAGCCCCTTGGGATAACTAATGGAAAGCTTAATCGGATATTACGAAGCTGATAAGATTAAGTCTGCTCTTCTTGGTCGAAAGATTGTGAAGGCAGAAAATAATGTCCTTACCCTAGATACTGGCACTGAGCTATTTGTTTATCCTAATAAGGGTGGGTGTGCTTGTTCTGCTGGAGACTACTACTTAGATAATATCAACAAGTTTGATAACATCATTACAAATGTAGAAGTCAAGGTAATCGATCTTGATGAATATGAGGAAGACAAGTTTTATCAACTATTTGTATATTCTGGGGGTATCTCAACATCAGTAGCAGATATCAGCGGTAGTGATGGTAATGGATACTATGGCACAGGATTCTCACTCCTAGTAAAAGAAGTGCCAGAGATAAAAGAAGACAAGTTTGTAAACATCTTTGATAAAAAGAATTGGGTAAGTGATGAATAGTATGAACGCAAATGATTTCTATTATGCTAACCGTGCATGTCCTGAATGCGAAGGCTACCAGAAAGACTGTGAGCACTATTGGGCAGGGTATGTAAATGGTAGAAAATTCGCATCCCTATATGCACAAGAAATCCTAGTAGGAATTATAGAGTCTGGTGAATGGGTAGGAGAAACCCTGGTAGAAGATATCTCCAATTTGAAATCCCAAATTTTGCAGGGTATAGAAAAGATAGCTCACTAACCCTATAACAAATTACAAGTAGAAAGAATACCTATTGATACAAATACATCCTAATGAAATGTATAAGATCGTAATAGCTGGTGAAGAATCAGAAGTAATGGGCTATGACTTGATTGAATGTTATGTTGCCTATAGTCTGTATTTAGGGAAATAATGCAAAGACTTTTCTATGTAAAGACACTATCTGATACGGAGTTATATTGTGATATGTGTGACACATTATTTAAACAAGATTTTGTAAACAATAACATAAATAACTTTCAAGATATCCACAGATCTATCCACAAGAAGCTAGACCTGGATACCCCTGATTTAGACGAAAATGACATTTATGACTTCGCTTAATCCAAGTTATCCACAGTCTAAAATAGAGTTATGGCTACGCCTAGTCCTTAGTTATCCACAGATAACTAGGACATATCCACAGACTTATCCACATAGTTTTCCACAGATAGATATTACTGATGATAATGGTTATCAATAGGGATTGATTTGGGAAATGTTGTTTGGGTAATAATACAGGTATATAAGGGGCCATCGTAATGCTGTTCGGCCCTCCTTGCCCCCTTCTAGCCCCAAATAGCCCTATCTCAGCATAGCTCCTAAACCTCCAAATCCCCATATCCAAATAGCCATATACCCCCAAATATCCATATCATATTTTGATCAATTTGTCAAGCTTATTGAGAATAAATATCAATAAATAATATAAATAAATAAATATCAAAAAGAAAAAGTGTTTTATCTTATAGGGTAGAAATTGCTTATATATTGTATATAGGGTGTTATTACTTATAGGGGGATTTTGGGATACTTCGTAATACCCTGCCAGGCAGACCCCCTCAAATCGGGGGTATCTAAATTGATGATCGTAATACCCTATAGTAGAAATACCCTATATACAAACACATAACTTGATATCCCAATTTGGAAACTTCCACGAATTTTGGATAGCTATCGTAATGTTATTTATTTGTTATTTTTGCTACTTGACATTTGGTGTTTGGTGTGGTCGGCCCAGGCAAGCCCATACCATTTCTGATATGAGCCTGTCTAGTTAATTTTCTTCTGGAGTGTCTCCAATAGAACCAGCAAACAAGTCATCTAGACTTTGATAGTTGTCATCTGATACATCTAGCAAATCAAGCAGCAAGGCAAATCCCTCGTTGATGAAAGACTTTGCTCTGTCACTAGGTTCGATTATCTTATTAGTGATAGCGTATGCTAGTGGAAGTGATAGGTCATTATACTTGATGTAGTCTTCAAACTCTGGGTCTTCCCGATACTCTAGCCATAGGTCTGCTAGAATAACGCACTTGTTTTCAAAAGTAGTTTCCATAGTCTTCAATCCTTGCTTTCTTTTTCTCTTGCTCGTATTCCGCACTCTCAGCGATTGTTATAAAACGATTATACACTACCCTACTGACATTTTGGGCTAGATAGCGACCAACCATTTCAATGTCCAAATCTAGACTTGCTAGTAGTTTTGCGATTACGCTTACTGCTTTCTCTTCATTAGTTTGTTTTGCCATAATACTCTATTCACTTATACACATACATTTTATCAAAATAAGAGGGGGAAGTCAAGACCTAAATCCCAACTTCCCCCTTGGACCCACCTAGCAACCCCTTACTGGTGGTCCACCCCTGGAGTAATCTCAACAGGGAAGACTAATTAATCCATTCTAGTTCACTAGCATCGGGATCGATATCTAGCATGTCTAGGTTTGGAAGTAAAGCTAGCTTGTCTCTAACACTGTCAGGAAGTGCCTTACAGGTATTAGTGAAATACTCTAGGCCAATGAAGAAATCACTACCCCACTCTTCTTCAGGGAAGTCAGGAGCAATGGCCCTAGTCTCTGCTAGAGTCAACTTGAATGATTTCATATATACACGTGAGGATGCCCATGTATCTTTAACTACATAGTAAATACTAGGCTGAATAGTGTATACGTCCTCCCAAGTGGTGCCCTTTTCTTCAGACCAGTCTTCAGCATAGAAAACGTTTAGGTCATATTCCAAAATACTCAGTGTGTTCTTATCTAGATAATTACTCATACCAAAGTTCTCCTTCGTGTTCTGGGCATCCACAGCAATTGAGGCAAAACTCTTGCTGGTCTGGGCAACGGTATACATCCATGATAACCTCTCCGTCATCCTTTGTCAAGTATGATTGACAGTCATCACAGATTTCGATCGATTCCTGGTCCAGTAGTTGAAATACCTCACCGCCCTCTACATGGTCATAGTGCTTAAGAATCTCACGAAGCCATTCATTGTCAACAAGTAAAGTAAACTTATTAACTAACAATGTTGGCCTCCTCTCCATAAATCTGCTTTAGGTCTTCGATAGTATCAATAGAGATATCAATGTCACCATACTCGCATTCAGTGCAATCTGGGTTACCGTCTTCGAAACCATCTTCCTCGGTGCAGTCACAACGGCGGTATACCCAAGTAGGAACCTCGGTATACTCATCGTCCCAAGGGTTCTCTGTAATGTAGTAATGGATACGGTTCACATAGTGATACCCTGCAATAATGTAAGTGCCACTATCACCATCTACTTCAGTCCAGATATACTTGTTATCTGCCTTCTGAACAAACTCTACTTCCTCACCATAAGTTTCAAAGTGAAGAATGTCAGGATACTTAGTGATAGTATTCTTGATAGGTTGAAACTCACGAACCCAAGCGTCATATGTATAAAACTTAGACATTATCTACTCCACACACTCCACAGAAACGTAACAATTAGAAATAATATCATCAGCAATGTCTTGTTCATCAAACTCATCAAGGTCAGCATAAAACTCTAGATACTGACCACTTGGTGAATGAACTAGTGTAATTTTGTATTCCATTTGGGGTTCTCCTTAGAAGTGGAAGTCTACAGGAACAATATACCAGTTCTTGTCGCCCTTGTCAATAGTTTCAAACATATATTTCGGGGTAGTTGAAGTATTTTCCATGTCATAGAAATAAGAGTTGAAATCCCACTCTCCATATGCCATATCAATAACCTTCTTGATAGGATAAACATCCATAGTAATAGACCAGTCAATCTCACGTGGATTGTATTCACTAATAATCTTAGTAAGCAACTCTGGCTTCACGTCTTTAGCATAACTATCAAACTCTGACTTACGTGCTTCCATAGACAGAAGGACACGCTCTTCAAATAGGTCAGGCTCTTCCTCAAAAGAGATAATCATATTAGTCTTATAGTCTTTATATGCTTCTGCAAAGTCTTCGCCTTCTTCAACATTCCAGCGTCCACCACCAGCAACAAACCAGTCAAACCAAGTGCCACCAGAGTATTCGTCTCCCATTAGGGCTTCTAGGTTATTTGTGACTGTGCGTAGAGCCATGTCTTTATCTTCTACGTCTTTTACTGCAATCCAATGTAAAGTATGCATGGGGTTCTTTCTCTTGGGGTTGTATATCTATTATGACAGAGGACTAAGCATTTGTCAAGCGGTTTCTGGGAAATTTTTAGATCTATCGTAATCGATATTTGATCATTATATATCTAAATAAGGGGCCGACCCCGAAGGGTCCTGGTTACAGGAAGTCTAGCAAATCTCCATCAAATCCACCAATATCCAAATCCATCATCAAATCGGTGGCAGAGATTTCTCCCTCTTGATACATTGCTACTAGCTCTGCTACATACTCGCTATCCATTGTATTCCTCCTCTACTGGCTGCATCATCTCTGCAAACTTCAGCAACTGATAATAATCCAACTTGCGTAGGGTCTCCCACATACTTGGGGTAAGGTAATCAAGGTTCATTAGCAATCTCCGTTCGGGTAAGCAATCTCGTGTGGAACACCAATCATTCCTGCTACTGATTGATAAGCAGAAATAAGACCGCCAAGATAATCATAGAAACCGTCAAGGTCATTTTCGTCAAACTTCTCCTGTTCCAATGTATAACTAGTTATCCTGCTAATGAGTTCGTTAGCAAGGTCTTCCATAGATGTGTAGTCTGCGTCTGGACTTAGTTCAAGCATTGTCTTCTCCAAAGTAATCATTCCAAATGTCCGTTTCCATTATTCCCTCGCCATAGACTTCTTCAAGATACTCTAGGGCATACTTCACACCGTCAGCAAATGCTTCACCGATAGCCTCTTCATAGGTTTTAGCCATCAACCATTACCTTTCTCAGTTCATCATCGGATAGAGAGTCTATTCTATCAAGACCCTCCGACATTATTAGGTCTAGTAGTTTACGAAAATCATCAATCATAGATTCTCTCAATCTTGATACACTCTTGCAATTCACCGTGCAACTGATAGGAAAAAATGTCTTCAATGACAGTCCCTAGAACATACTCTTCTTGCTCTTCTGGGGATAGGTCTTGCATTATCTCGTCTTCTTCTGGAAAGTATTCAAAGACTAGACTGGCACGGATAAAGTTACTCATCTACTTCCTCATCTTCCTCTACCGCCATTAGGTCACAGGAATCTACACCGTCATAAGCACCATCTTCATAGTTAGTCATAGCCAACTGTTCAGCGGTAGATTCATCAGGGGCTTCAACATCAATCCAATAAGTAGCAGTCACTCTATAGGTATAAACAGGCATTAGGGGTTGTCCTTTCTTATACATCTATTGTTTCATAGATTCTGGGGTTTGTCAAGTGTTTCGTAAGATATTTTATAAATGTTTTGTAACAGGGGGCCGACCCCAGATCCCCCACTTTGTCAAGTAGGAGACCCAGGTTGGGCTATGGCTTACGCCATAACCACTTCCTGAACAATCTTCATTAGGCGGTTCTTCTCAGCGTTCACCATTGGGTCAAAGCCTGAAGCACTAGCCAAGATAGATTCGTTACTGCCACCTCGTGCAGAACGATACCAGTCCAGACGCTCGGTCAATGCATTGTAAGCACCCCAAGCAGTTCCAGCGATAGTGTCGTTGAACTGTCCACGATAAATGCCCTGAAGCAAATCTACCTTAGCGTCATACTTCTTGAACGAACCCTTAGCGTCCTTTTCTGGTGCAGGGTATGCCTTAGCAATGATTTCCAAGAACTGGTTATCGGTAACGGTCTTCTCAATCATAGCCTTAGCCATTAGGTCAAACTCGTCCATGTAAGCATTAGCCAAGCCAAGTGCTTCTCGTGCAATAGCAATCTTGCCCTCTGCAGTCTGAGTGTGACGAATCTTGAAAGTCTGCTTAGGTGCTTTCTTGCCACGAACAGCAGACAGAGCAAGGTTCAGAGTATTTGCACAGACAACACGAACAGGGGTAATGCTTGCCTGAATAGCCACAGAACCATCGTGCGAGGTATTGATTAGCAGATAAGTCTTTACCTTATCAGATACACCATTAGGGTCTAGAATAGTTTCACGCTCAAGAGCAAGCGAACCAAACACCTGTCGTCCACCCTTGATAGAGCCAGCAGTTTCCCAACGGCTACCACCATCTAGCAGGTTGTCACCAAAGGTAAACAGGTCTTCATTCTGCAAAACCTTGTAACGCTCACCAACAACACCAAGAATGTCGTTCTGGTCTTTATTGAATGGGTTAGTGCGAGTAACGAATGAGTAGGTCTTGTCACTAGCAAAACCCTCTGGCACAGCAACGTCCTCTAGGCGAACATTCCAGTTGTCAAGGTGAGCAAGTTCCAACATCTTAGCAGTAGTTACTTCTTCAGTAAATACAGTGCCTAGTCCATGCCAAGCAGGTTCACGCAAAGACGCAAAAGTTGCTTCGCCAGTTTCTTCATTGATTTCTAGTTCGTGAGCCATGAGCCACTTCTTTCTGTAGGGGATTTCTTATAAGACTAGAATACATGAGTTTGGGGTGTTTGTCAAGACTATTTGGGAAAATATTTTAGCGTGTCGTAACGTTATCGTAAATGGATCATGAGCTGAGGGGGCCGACCCCCGAAGCACCCCCAGAGAGAATCGAACTCTCACCGCTGGTATGAAAGACCAGAAGACTAACCACTATCCTATGGGGGCAGGTGAGCAGTTTAGAACACATACTCAGGTGTTTTGGCTAACGCAAGTCTAGCGATTTACCCTTACGGAACGGAAGACTAGGGGAAGCCAAATGGTTTTACAGCAAGTCCATTACAGACGAGTAGGAACTTGCGTTGATTTCCTCTTGGGTGGTCATCTTTAGCACAGCAAGGTTCTTCTTCAAAACCTCAAGGCGAGAGATGTGCTCACGACCAATCCACTCACGCTGGTTTGGGTCAGTAACCTGAGCAGGTGGCTCTGGCAGGATAATCAACGAACCGCTAATGGTCAGGTTTACATCACGACCATTGTATGAAGTGGTAGCGTCAAAAGCATCTTCATCAGCGTTGTTCTTGATAGCCTCAACAGCAGCAGAAACAAGGTCACGCTTATACTGCTTGTATGCTTCCTTGTATGCCTTTACATCTTCGTTGTAGGAAGCAACCTTTACTTCAATGTCAGCAATCTTCTGCTCAATAAGAGCGATTACACTTGCGGTTGGAACTTTTACAGATAGGGCACGAGCCATTTTAGTTTTCTTTCTTTTGGGGGTATGGGGGTTGAACAATCGCTAGGGGGATAAGCATTTCTAGAATACCTACCCCCCAAGCAAAAGGGATTAGTTTACATTTTCCAAAGATGTTGAGCAGTTATTTTCACAAAGTCATACTCAGGACTTTTCCCTACTGAAAGGGTCTTACTTGACAGTAGTCCAACGGTCAGCACCGTTTACCTCAAGACGAACACGCTGAGTGCCGTTCTTGTTAGCAACTACCTCACGAACAATACCAACAACGCCAGACTTCTGGGTTGCGAACTGTGAGCCAACAGTAATAGCGGTCATTTTTGCTTCTTTCACCTAATCGGTATTAGGATTTTGTTAGGGGAGTTTGTTCTCCGTTTTTGTTTACTTATCTATTATGACAGGGAAAACAGGATTTGTCAAGCATTTTGTCAAACTTTTTTATTTATTTTCTAGACTGTTTCTTGCTTCCGTATTTCCTTGTAATACTATTATGGGGCATAACAGGGGATTTGTCAAGCATTTCTTAAAAGATTTCTTAAAAAGTTTCGATCACCCAGGGGGCCGACCCCCGAAGGGGGCCAGTTTACATGGACGTAGCCTAGGTCCCTTTTTTCATACCCCTATGAAACTTCGTTGCTCCAAATAATGTCAGAGCTATAGTCAACAACCTTGTCACTGGATACGGTAAAGTCAAAGTCCCAATCTGGGTCAATGTCTTCACCAATCTCCAACTCAACGTCTACTCGGAAGGTCACGTTAATCTCGTAGGTCTTGGTAACCGTTAGGTCAACGTTTAGCTGATTAGCAATGTAGCGGACGGTATCTTCGTCATGGTCCTCAATGGCCTCAATAAGAACGTTCTTCACCTTCTCTTCGAAAGTGTTCTTTGCACTGAACGTGCGTTCCCAACGTTGACGCATGTCATCAAGAGATGACTGAAGAGTAGCAATCTGGGTCTTATACTGAATAAGCACTGGGTGCTCGCTTGCAATGGTGTTGTCGATAACTGCGTTTTCTTCGTTCATGAAGGTTCCTTCTTCTTGGGGTTTACGTCTAAGTATACGGTATGGGTATGACATTAATCTAGGAAGTCTAGAGGGTTAAGGTCGTTCTCGTCACAAAGGTCACGGATGGCTTCCTCATCCTGCTCAAGGGTAGCCATAATCAACTCAATACGAGTAGAGTCGTGAACCTCATCAAGGCTTGACCATGCATTGGGGTAACGCTCATGAAACTCATCGTAGTTAAATGTAACAACAGTGTCTACACCATAACTGCCATCGCCTGATACAAAGGCTTGGTAGTCGTAGTCATACTTCATTAGCATATAGTTGGCCTTTCTTCGATATATATAGTATGCCAGAGATTCAGGAGAATGTCAAGCATACTCTTAAACTTTCTTAAAAGATTTTAGGAGGTCGATCCAGGTCGGCCCCGAAGGGTCACTGGTTTAGAAAAGCCAGCAACACAATCAGGGCAGCCATGATAACTAATACTATTTCCATACTTACCTATTTCTTAGTCACACTAAACAAAATGTCATTACGAGCAAATACACATTGAGAGCATAGAACACACGCTGAACCCTGTTCGCTAATCAACTTGACTTTCTTGTTGTTTTCAGGGCATGGCACTGCAGACTTGTCTTGTAGTTGCTTGAAGTCTGCTTTACCTTCTGCAAAAGTGTTTGCAAGGTATGCCAACTTGATACCGAATTGCTTCTTGAGGCGAATGCCCAAAGCACGATTAGCACTATCAGTTGAGAAATACAGGGCTAGGTTGTCAATGTCATACAGGTATGGAACAGCAAAATCTGAACGAGTGTATGCCCAGAATTGAACATCCTTGTGTAGTTCAATAACCATAGCCCATGCCATAGCGTAGGTGACACTAAAGAAATCGCCATCCCAATGGATACGGAACAACTTTTCTGCCCCACGCTTGTCGCAATCCTTTTTGAAATCAACAATCATGTCGTTCAACAAATTGACCATGCCCATTTTATCAGTAGCCAATAGTTGCTCATAGTTAGTCACTAGGATGTTGCGAACGCCCTTGTATACTTTTTCCAACTTTCCAGCATAGCAAACCTTCTCGCAAACCGAGGTAGCCCCAGGGCATGAAAAAGCCTTGCCAGCAGGTAGTCCAAAGGTATTAGCAATAGTAGGGGTCTTGCCATTAGGTGATACAGCATTAGTGACTTTACGGTCTTTGCTTCTGATAAGTGCCATTGGGGGTTAGCCTTTCTTTGTATGTTTAGTTTAGCAAAGTTCCAAGCAAAAGTCAAGCATTTCTTAAACAAAATTTTTTGATCAAGGGGGTGTGTAGGGAGGGGTCGGCCCCCGAAGGGGCCTAGCTAACCTTCATCAGGAAAGCAGACTTCGCAGTTATCTCCATCAAAGGAATAGGCACAAGTTGGTTCATCGCTCATAGCATACACTCCCAATCTCCAGCATCACGAAACATTCTCTCAATGTCCATCTCTGCCATCTCTCCCTTGAAATACTTTGTCTTACCATTTAGTTTGGTTTTGTAGTATCCAAAAAAGTTTTCTGCCTTCCATACCGTCCCGATGTCGCTAGTGTAAATCTCATTCCACTTGCTGACTTCTGAAACACGAGTCTGGCGAGTAACATAACTAGGCATAGTGCCTTCTTTCTTTAGGGTTGGTATTAGTTTACAGGATAGTGGGGGTATTGTCAAGCCCTAAAGGCATCCAAATACTGTTCCTTAGTAGGCAGATTACTCAAGTCAAACTCAACTACCTTGCCAAAGTTGCTAATAAACTTGTTAGACTCAAAGTCAATAGTGTAGACACCTTCACAAAACAGGTCGTCATTCTCAAACTCGCTGTTATCAATAAGCAATACTTCACCAGCGGAATAGGCAATAACACCTAGAATGTCTGCACCAGTATCACGGCTAAAGGTAGGAAAGTCACGGCTAAAGTTTCCATTAGCAAAGTCATAGCCAGCAAATAGGGCATTGGCTTCATCTTCTGAAATAAAACGAACATACGGCAGGGCATTAGAAATAGCGTGTGCCATACGAGCATGGTGCAAAGCAACTAAGCCTTGACCTTCTGGATAGCCATCCCATTGACCATACTGTGCAACGACAGTAACGCCATCGCTGTTGATTACCTTGGTTAGATTACGAGTGCCCATTGTGAGCCTTTCTTTTGAGGTTGTTTATAGTATAACAGGGGGGTATGACATTTATTTAGTAAGACTCGCTAATAGCCTTGCGAATGTTTGCTTGACGACTACCCTTGAAACGATTAGGGATAACTACACTAGCGTGGTTGGATAGCATAGACTGAAATAGTGCCTTTGCTTCTGCCTTGCGTCTTGCTTCATTGGCTTTGCCCAATGGCTTCTTGTTTTTCTTCATAGTATTATCTTACATCATAAATTAGGAAATGTCAAGCATTATCTTAATTGATTTGATAAGCTAGGGGCCGACCCTTCTAGGTCCAATCCCAATCCTTATTGAACATGTTTTCGTCATACCACTGCTGAATCTCCTCAGCGGTCATGCCAGCAAAAAACTCGTTAAATTCTTCTACGTTCATGGCTTCAGCCTATCACAGACCTAGGACATTTATTATCTTAAACTTAATGCTGATCCAGATCCAGGTGGTCGGCCCACGCTGTCGGGCGTGTCGTGGGGCTAAGTTTATTTGCTATTTCTAGGCTCACCCTAGCCCCCTAGCGTCTAGTCTGCTAGACACCCAACATTCACGATAAACTCTTCAGACTTCTCTAGGCATTCATCGCATAGAGCCATCATCGAACCATCAACAAATACGCCAACCTCGGTTGCTCGTGCTTCATCACACATTTGGCAGATAATAGGGCTTGACATTAGTTTACCTCTCGCTTGAATGGCTTTGCGTCTGGGTGTTCTGTTAGAAACTTGCTCAAGTCATAGGCGTGGATTGCCGAAACAACCTCGCTGCCGTTGAAGTTGTATGAATACAGGGTGTAGTTGCTCTTAGCCATTAGTTTGCCTTTCTTGATTATGTATTTAGTTTAGCATAGGGGTATGACATTTATTAGAATGGTGGCTGGTTATCCTCTTCGCCTTGGCGGTATCCGATAGACTTGCCAATACGATAAGCAATGTATACGAACACAATGTCAAGTAGTAGGTTGAAGCCGTTGTAGAATACGATAGCGTTTGGGGTCATGAGTTGTCCTTTCGTTGATAAAATAAGTATAGCAAGACCAACAGACATTTAGCAAGTCTATTTGGTAACAGATTTATAACATTCCACAGATCTAGATCTTGTGTCTTAAGCTACGTAAGCTACTAGATGTAGGGGGGCCGACCCCCAGATGTGGTAGCCTATTTTATTTTAGCTACCAGATCTAGTTGTCTACCGCTTGGTTTGGGGGATCCAGCCCCAGGCAGACATATTCCTATTTTAGAATGGAGGTTTGTTTAACTCAACCTCAAGTCGCAACTCTGCATTCCACTTTCGGAATTTATCAAGCGTTATTGCTTGAAAAACAATATAAGCACAAAGGCCAATATACCCAAGAGCAACCAAGACATATCCCATTAGTTCCCCTCTGCGAATACTGCGTCAATAAAACGCTGGTGGTTGAAACGCTCATTGTCTTCAGCAAACATTTCAGCAAAGTCTTCAGCGATGTCTGCCAAAATCAAAAAGTCAATCTTGTCCTTGTATTCGTTCAAAATCTCTGCGGTTGCTACATAGTCTTTGCGAGTCATCATTTTTCTGTCCTTTGTTCGTTTCTACTAGTTTACAGGGTTTCGGTTAGGTTGTCAAGGTTTACGCCACGAAACTGAAGCATCTGGTTCAGGTCTTCATCACGAACCCAAGCGGCAAGCATTCCATACATACGAGCATAGACCATACTCTGGCGGTCATCTTCCTGACGGAATAGGTCTTCCAACAGGGCTAGTTTTTCATCTTTGGTCATTAGTTTTCCTTTCGTAGTGATTTTATTTTAGCAGTAGCCACAGACATTTAGTCTTCAGGGCAACCGTAGGCGTTGTGGCAAACAACACAAACATCTTCGCCACATTCGACACATTCATCGAATGGGGTGTAGTTGTCGCATAGGTCACAGAAGCCAAAGTCCTCTGCGTAGTATTCCTTGCTTAGAGGGAAGATTTCGTTCATTAGTTTTCCTTTCGTTGTGTTACAAGTCTAACAGTAGGGGCAGACATTTATTTCTTCATTAGGCTTTTCGTGTCGCAAGTCTGAATGTGAAACTCAAAAGCCTTGATTAGGTCTGACTTAGTGCGACCAAACAACTCATAGCCACAGAGGCATTCGTTTACATAGAAACGGTCGTCCCAGTGAGCGGTAAGGGCAATGTATTGAGCCTCTACGCTTGGGGTATTGAAGTTGATTTTCATTAGTTTTCCTTTCTTGATACCTCTATTATAGGCACACCCTAGGACATTTGTCAAGTCTTTTTTGGTAACGATTTGATAACAGAGCTAGGGGATTTGGATCGATCTTCGTAGCTTTATCCACAGAGTTATCCACAGGGGGCCGACCCACGCTGTCGGGCGTGTCGCCCTGGTAGCCCTAGGCTAGTTCTTCAGCGGTAAGCGGATTGCGTAGACCCTGTGCTAGAAACTGTTCAAAGTGAACCATCTTCTCAGCAGAGGCTGCCTTAGCCTTGATACCTACACGCTTTGAGAAGAAGTCAATGGCAGGGTGACCAAACATAGCCTTCTGAACACCACGAACTACAGTGTTGTCCTCGGTTACTAGAGTTACTACCCATTCGATGTTTGACATTAGTTGTCCTTTCTTTATGTATCTATTATAAGCATACCCTCAGACATTTGTCAAGCATATTTGTAACATTTCTTATAACAGTTTGATAACAGGGGGGCCGACCCCTTTCGAGATCAGTTGTCAAGCTGACACGCTAGATTCTTTCATCACCAACAAACATATAGACGGTAGTGCTGATGATAGCAACGATAGTGAACATACCAATAATAAAGGTTCCCATCTGAGCAAGGGCTGAAATGTATGGGTCTGAATTAGTGGCGGTAGTGATACCAAGAAACACAGTCAAGATAGTTAGTGCTAGTGATAGAAACGAAGCCTTGAGTAGAGTCTTGATGTAGTGAGTCATTCTTTGTCCTTTGTTTGATAAGTCTATTATAGATGATAGGTCTGACATTTACAACTTGGCATAACCAATGCTGATGCCATACTTCCAACCCTTGATGCTTGGGTGGCTGATGATAGCCTGAACCTGCTCTTGAGTAGAGGCTGAGAACTTGTGCATAGTGAACGCTACGCCATCTTCCCGACAGCCTCGCTTGGTGATGATGATTGTGTTGAAGTCTTTCATTAGTTTTCCTTTCTTTATCTATATATATTCAAACATACTATTAGTGATTTGTCAAGTCCAACACGCCGTATTAGATAACGGTTTTATAACAAACTAGGGGGGTGTGTGTGCGGACTATATAAAAGTGGTGTTTTGCTATTGCTTATGCATCATTCATCTCTAAAAAATATTCAGATTTTCTCCAAATTGAGTTTTTAAAATTTTTTCAGATTTGCGTCAAACCAAAAATAGCCAGGTATGTCAAATAATGCAAAAGCTGGTCTGCTCCAAGATAAATCCAATATTTGCGATCAGCAGGAGTAATTTTCTTTGACAATCTTGATTTTATGTAGTCGATATGGTGATGTGCAATAAAATCCAGGGTAGCTAGCAAAAAAGCTACATTTGGAGTAGTAAAAAATAACAAAATCAAGAAAGTAAGCACTGCATGATGAAATGAGTGACTTAAAAATCGGTATCGTCTCTTGGCAATTGCAATTGCATTGTCCTGAATGACAAAATCTGCAATAAAATGCTTAATGAATAGCAACTCTAACATGTTTTCTCCTTATAATGTAACATTTTGATAACGAATTTGCGTGATAGCACAAATTTTGCTATTTTTGACACCATTTTTGACCTAAAAGTGTCATTTTTTGCGTGATCACACAATTTTGAGGGTATTTAAGACCTATCCTTTGAAAACATAATTAATAAAAACAATTGTCCACAGGACAATAATGATCGCTATAGTCATTTTGCTCCAATAATTAATTTTATAAACGACATAAAGACATACATCCATGTCACAATTGCGAGGGAACCCAAAAACACAATCCCAATTTTCTTGATCATTCTATCTCCTAAAGCTCTGTAAGCCCCATAGAGGGCTTTTTAATTTTATGCATATGATTTAACGAAAAAACCTTTTAAATCGATTCTAGACCCCATAGAATCGTTTTTTGCCTATATTCTATTATTTTGGTATCTCGGATATCGAAGACACTTGGCATATTTGCGGATATAACACATAGTGACTAGTTTTTGTCATTTGTGTTTGGGATACTCATATCACGCCGAGCTTGGAGGACATTGCGATTAAACATTATTTCATTGAAATGAGGATTTCCCATCCAATATGCTTTGCCGTCTACCTTCCATTCCAAGTTAAGACCATTTGCTACGCCGAAAGTTATAAACCAAGATAATACTTCTGGAAGAGGTTTTACACCGCACTCTACAAGCGTTAGGAAGTCTACTCCATCAATATTTTGGCGAACTACCATTGACCCAACTTCAGATGGCTTAAATGCATCAGGCATTACCTGTTCATCTGTATCTCTCCACATGCAACGAAAAACTTTACATGGATCTTCTGGACGATCTTTGTATATTGTGCATCCAACACCTTTATCAACAAATTGACAAGGCCTTCCTGGATAAACATCTTCTCCATGTATTGTTGCGGTAATCCAACCTTCACAACATGCAGTGCAACCTTCACAGCTTCTAGCTGTAGTTCCTTTTTTAGTTAAATTTAAATTAATAGCTGCCATAACCCACCTCGTATCTATTTTAGCATACCGCTGCCATTTTATAAAATTGTTATATAATTAATCTATTATGCAATTTGACGTAGTTGCTATAGTTAGCTTAATAATTGGAATTGGAACCATAGTGTCAACATCGGCACTTGGTGTCCGCTGGCTAGTCAAACATTATTTTGAAGAAATCAAGCATGAGCTTAAACCTAATTCTGGACAATCAATAAAAGATCAAGTAAACAGAATGGAAAACGATATCCTTTTACTTAAAGATCAGAATGTAGCTGGAGAAGACTATCACAGAAGATTAGATCAGAAAATAGATTCTTTAACAGAAATGTTTATAACTTATATTGCATCAAGAACCGAAAAATGATTATTATTTATTAATTATTATTAATATAATATAAAGAATATATAAGATATATTTAATATTTATATTTAATAGATATATATATTATATACAGAAACCAAACCTTGTCAAGCCCCTTTTTAGCATTTTTTATGTAACAATTATGTAAATTTTTTGTAACATACTTGAAACATTTGATTCATGCTATAATTTATAAGACTAGTATCCAGGTGCCCCACATACCCACCACTTGGATACTAGTTTTTTATTTAATTAATGTTATATAATTATGTTATGGCAGTAATTGATGAATTTGGATCTGATCCAGCAATAATTAAATGGAATGTTACTCGTGGAGATACCTCCAAGATCAAAATTGAGTTTTTGAATAATGACGAAGTAACAAAATTTTCCACATCTGGATGGGACTACATTGCTACAGCATATGATCCTAAGACAGATATTGCTGATGAACTTGATGTTAACAGCGGTCCAGGATGGATTGAAGTAATTGCTCCATCTGATATTACAGAAAACTGGGGAACAGCATATAATGCTACAGTAGCCGAACTTTTATTCGATGTTCAGGTAACAGGTTCTGATTTTGTATGGACACCTGTAGTTGGAACAATTAGTGTTATTGGAGATATAAGTGGTGCTATCTAATGGCTGTTTTAAAAATATCTGAATCAAAGTCATGTCTACCAAATGTTATAAGAATTACTCTACCAAAAGGCAAGACTAAAACTATCAAAATAAATAAGTAATTAATGCTATAATTTTGTTATGGCAAATACTCCAAACTTCGGTCAATCATATCCAGTCACACTACCTGTTCTGACAGATCCTGCAGATATCACAAAAGCATTTAAGATCTATCACAATGGGTCTGAAACTGATGCTACAGTTTTTGATAATTCAGTTGCTGGATACCTTGCCAAAAAGGCACCAATCGATTCCCCATCTTTTACTGGAACGGTAGATCTATCTAGTGCAACTGTAACTTTGCCAGCTCAGTCTGTAACCTCAACTACGATTGCAAACAATACTATTGTTGATGGTGACATTTCTACAACAGCAGCTATATCTCAATCAAAAATTAATGGTTTGACATCAGCACTGGCTGCAAAAGCACCTTTGGCATCTCCTACTTTTACTGGAACAGTTGATGTATCTGGAGCAACGCTAACAGTTGCAGATAATGCTATAGCTCAATCAAAAATTATTGGACTTGTTTCAGCACTAGCATCACTAAAAACAGTTGTTGATTATGGAACGGTATCTGGATCAACATATACCATATCTTTAACAGATGCAGGTAAAACTCTTGGAATGACAAATGCATCAAGCACAGTTGTCACAATTCCTACAAATACATCAGTAGCATTTGCAATCGGAACAAAGATTGACTTTATTCAGATAGGTTCTGGTATGATTACATTCACCCCAGCATCTGGTGTAACTATAGGTAGCGAAAACTCTATGACAAAACTAAATGCCCAGTATTCAGCAGCTTCTCTTTTAAAGATAGATACGAATGCCTGGGCATTAGTTGGAAACTTAAGAGCTTAATTACATACTCTTTAAAATTTCTCTATATTCAATTGTCGAATACTTTCCTGCAAATGTAGAAATGTTCTCTACTCTGGTCAAATTACCATGCTTTGGTGCATGTATCATAAAACCTTTACCAATATAAATTCCTACATGGTAAGCAGATTTGTATCCCTTATACTTAAATACAACGATATCTCCAGGTTTTGGATTTTTCGTTTTAATTCCAGCATTTTGTTGTTCGGATGCCCTATGCTTTAGGCTAATTCCCATTTGTTCATAAAACCAAAGAGTAAGCCCAGAACAGTCCCATCCAGAGGGGGTTGATCCAGAAAAAACATACCAAGTCTTTCCAACAGTTTTATTTAGTTTTGATAAGGTATGCTCTATCTTTTTTGTATTTGCATATAACACAGCATTCTTTATTATGTTCTCTACTTCAAAGTTATTGTGAGAAACAATTACTGCTGGTTTAGCCACAAATACCTTTGTCTCAGTTGTGGGAGAGACACACCCAGTAAGTGTAAGTATAAAAATACCTACTGCAGCAATTTTTTTAATCATTTGCTACCTCCTTATTTTTATGTAGTTACTAGCCTCTGTCACAGGCTTCTGGCGACATTATCTTTACAGTGATAGCAAAAATAAATTGTCTTGGATTGTCACGATTGTCACTTTGTTGTCACTCTGTTTCATCAGATTCCTCCTTAACGGAAAAACTTCCTTTTGAGGGGAAGTTGTTATACAAGTATATCACTTTTGTGACCCAGAATCAAAAATAAAACATGCTATAATTATTTTTATGGCAAGATCACAATCAGCATATTCAGTTGGAAATAGACCACCTATGGTTACATGGACAGTAGTTCGTGGTGATACTGCTGCATTTAAGGCATATGTTACAGACGATGCGAAACAACCACTTACAGTCACAGACTGGGATATTTTAATGAAAATCAAGAGACCAAACTCTCTTGGAAAAGAAGTAGTTATAACAGATGATGCAGAAACAATCCTGACACTCATTCCAGCTCCAGAGGTAAATGAACTTCCAGGATACTTTACAGTTTCTTTAGCTGCTGATGAATCTCAAATTTTACAAACAGGAGACATCTTCGATATTCAGCTATCACAACCAGACCGTGTTTGGACAGTCGCTCAGGGTAGTATGATCATCCTTGAAGATGTAACAGACTAATGGCATCTGTAAAGATTGTAGAATCACTCAATAAAGTCAAATCAATAAAATCTTTAAATTATCCAATTTTAGATATTAAAAAAACAAAACAGGTAACATCAATACAAGAGGTTGTTCCTTTTAGAGTCAAGTTTATAAATGTCGGAATTCCAGGATATAGTAGAAATAACCCAGCTCCAATTGGAATTGCTGTTATTGGATTTACAAATTATATTCTTTAGAATAATGATATAATTAGCTATATGCCTAGAATAGATATTGCTAACCTAAAGTCAAAGTTTGAGACGGGAGACCGTCCTACTGGTCAAGATTATGTTGACCTTATTGATACTTTGATTTCTCAATCAACAGATTTGGGAACTTCTGGTAATAACGAGCATGTTGTTAATGGAATTGAAAACCAAACAATAATAGATAGCTTTATAGCATCTGATTGGAGAATGGTTAAGTATTTAGTATCAATAACTAATACTGCAAATGGAGCAAATAAATTCTATGCAACTGAACTATCTGTATTAATAGATGGTTCAAATATAAATGTAAGTCAATATGGAGTTATTGACAATGATGGGGAAGTCGGAACCATCTCTATAATCAAAGATGGGATTTACGTTCGTTTAATCGTAACTCCTATCTCAGGTATTACGCCAGTTACCGTGCGATATGGTCGCATGGGACTTAAGGCTTAATTCTTATAAGGAGATGAAATGGCTACAGTTGACAAAAACTTTAAGGTCAAAAACGGTCTTGTAGTAGAAGGCACTACAGCAACCGTAAATGGTGACAACATTGTTACTGAATCAGCGTCACAGACGCTTTCAAATAAAGAGTTTACTGGTGAAATAAAGTTTCACGCAGCAAATGGTGCTGGAAGACTCAGCGTTAATTTGGATAATACTACAGGAGAGACAACTCTTACTGGCAATAATGGAGATCTTAACCTTGTTGCAAATAGTGGAGATATTGTTCTTAATGCTAGTGGAACTATTCATGCACAGTCGCCTCTTCACGCCGATTCTGGTATTAGCACCAGCGGTTATGTATTTGGTCCTGCCACTGCTAACGGTGCAGGTCTTACTCTTACAACCTATCAGGATGTTTCAGCAGTAAGCATTACTAATGACGGTGACGTTATTCTTTATCCTTACGTAGGTAAGGCTTATGTTGGTGGAACTTCTGCTGACAAAGAGATTACTACAAAGGGTTATGTAGATGGACTTGCATCTAACTACGATGCTGCAGGAGCTGCAGCCCAGGCTTTAACAGATGCAAACAGCTATACTGATGGAAAGGTTTCTGCTCTTGTAGATTCAGCACCAGACTTGCTAAATACTCTTAATGAGCTTGCAGCTGCGATTGCCGATAATCCAAATTATGCATCTGATGTTGCCAACCTTGTTGCAGGTAAGGCAGACACATCATATGTAGAAACTCAACTATCTGCAGTTGATACAGCAGCTCAGGGATATGCATCAAGTGCACAACTTGCAGCTCAAGGATATGCAGATGGACTTGCTATAAATTATGACGCAGCTGGAGCAGCTGCTTCTGCAGAAACTGCAGCAAAAAATTATGCAGATGGACTAGCTACAAACTATGACCCTGCAGGTTCTGCTGCAACAGCAGAATACAATGCAAAGGGATACGCTGACGGACTAGCTGCAAACTATGATCCTGCTGGATCTGCTCTGGCAGCTGAAGGTAACGCAAAAGCATACGCAGATACATTAGCATCAAACTATGACGCAGCTGGAGCAGCTGCTTCTGCAGCATCAATTGCAGAATCAAATGCAAACGGATATACCGATTCAGCGATTGCTTCTGGAAATGTTACCGCAACACCATCATATGCTGGTATTCACTTGGGATACTACGCAACTGAGGTTGCTGGATATGCTTCTGGAAATACTGGAGCAACACTTGTTCCATATACGTTCCCATCTGGAGTAAAGAGTGGAAAGTTTGTTGTTCGTATTATGAGCAATTCAACTGGAGATTCTCAGATGTCAGAAATTTTGGTAACTGCAGATTCAAGCAACAATGTTGCAATTACAGAATATGCAATTGTTTCTACAAATGGAAATATGGGAGACATTACAGCAGATGTTACTGGTGGAGGAAACATTGAGATTATTGTTTCACCAACACACGATTCATCTGAGGTTATGATTTCTGGAACAGTTTTTAACTGGAACGATTAATTAATATTGCCTATCCCCTCAGTTTTATGCTGGGGGGATTTGGCAATTTTGGATTAAATAAATGCTATAATTAATGATTAGGAGCGTATATATTTGTCTACATCAAACAAAGACTTTAAAGTAAAAAATGGCATACAGGTGTCTGGGTCAGGAACATTCGGAGGACCTGTATCTGTTGGCACTCCTACAGGACCAGATCATGCTACTCCTAAATCATATGTAGACACTATTTCTTTAACTACTGGTCCAACAGGCCCTCAAGGACAACAAGGTCCTCAAGGTGAACAAGGTCCAGTTGGCCTTATCGGTCCTACAGGACCTACTGGTCCACAAGGAGAAGCCAGCACTGTAACTGGACCAACAGGCTCACAAGGACCAACTGGTCCTACTGGTGCAACTGGACCATCTGGAATTATTTCGGTATCTGGTCCAGCATCATATAACTCAGGATCAAAAACTTTAACCGTAGAAGAGTCATCATTTACTCACATAGGGAATCTTGAATACGCACAATTTGATGTTTCTCAAGACTTTAGATCACAAGCTCCAGGACAACTTGCTTGGAATAATGAATACGGAACATTAGAGTTCCAAATGAAAAATGCAGGAGCTACCCTGCAACTTGGTCAGGAACTTAATCAGTTAGTAAAGAATGGAGCATCTCACACATTACTAAATGGAACAGCCGTATACGTTGTAGGGTCAGATAACCAAAATATTGTTGTTGACAATACTACAAATACAAACGATTTCTCAGCTGAAAGATTCTTGGGTATTTTAACTCAAGATATTGCTCCAGGAGAGCTGGGGTATGTAACAACCTACGGCATTGTTCATGACCTAGACACCTCTGCACTTTCCGAGGGTGCTGTTGTATTTACCACTGGTAATGGAGAATTGACTACTACATTCCCAACAGATGTTTATTATGGAACTCCAGTGGGTGTATGTCTATTCTCAGACCAGACTGCTGGAGAAATTCTTGTATACCCTAAATTCCTTCCAACTCTGGGAGAACTTAGAGATATTCTTATTAATCCACAAACTATTGCCGATGGAGATGTAATTGCTTTCGATGCTGGACTTCAGGCATGGGTTAACGTTCCAGCTAATTCTGGTCCAACTGGACCTACTGGTCCTCAAGGTGCTGATGGTTATATCGGTGCTGATGGTGCTACTGGACCTACTGGCCCAACAGGACCTACTGGTGCTGCATCTACTGTAACTGGTCCTACAGGTCCTACAGGAGCTACTGGTCCATCTGGAATAATTTCTGTCACTGGTCCTATCACAAATACTGGAACATCTACTTCTGCTGTTATTGGTGCAAACTCATCTTCTGCAAATACTGCAAATTACTTAGTTCAGCGTGATACTAATGGAATTACTTCCCTTAGCGGTATTCAGCTAGATACTACGGCTACCCCAACAACCGATGTTGGAAAAATTATTTGGGATCAAGCATGGGGAACACCACAGGTAGGACTTGTTGGTGGTAACGTAAATCTTCAAATTGGTCAAGAGTTTGTTGCGTATGTAAGAAACGCAGAATCCACAACGCTACTTGATGGAGAGGTTGTTTATCTATATGGTGCTCAAGGAGATCATGCTACAGTAAAACGTGCATCGAATACATCTGAGCTAACATCTTCAAAAACTTTTGGTGTGGTAACAGAACCAATCGCTGCAGGACAACTTGGATTTGTAACTACTCAAGGTGTAGTAAATGGATTAGACCTATCTGCATATTCTGCTGGAGATGTTCTTTGGCTAGGAAGCACACCAGGAACATTTACAACAACAAAACCATCTGCACCTAATCATATGGTTTTTGTTGGCGTTGTTCAAAAAGCAAATGGTGGTAATGGAGGAATCTATGTTAAGCCACAAAACGGATATGAGATTGATGAATTACACAACGTCCTTATAGATACTCCAACTAACAATCAAGTTTTGACATATGATGAATCTGCAGGATTGTGGAAGAATCAACCTGCTCCTACTGGACCAACTGGACCAACTGGACCACAAGGCTCTGCTGGAACATCTATAAATCTTAAGGGAACAGTTGCTACGATATCTGCCCTTCCATCATCAGGAAATTCAAATAATGATGCATATATCGTAGAAGCTGATGGAGATCTTTATGTTTGGAATGGAAGCACATGGAATAGTGTAGGACAAATTGTTGGTCCACAAGGACCTACAGGTGCTGATGGTGCTACTGGTCCAACTGGACCAACTGGATTAACAGGGGCTACTGGACCTACTGGACCTCAAGGCTTTGTTGGTGATACAGGTCCTACAGGACCAACAGGTATTCAAGGCCCTACAGGACCTACAGGACCTGCTGGTGCAGCAAGCACTGTCACAGGGCCTACAGGACCTACAGGTGCAACTGGTGCTGCAAGCACTGTTACTGGACCTACAGGTCCAACTGGACCTACTGGTGCTGCATCTACTGTAACTGGTCCTACAGGTCCTACAGGAGCTACTGGAGCAGCATCTACAGTTACTGGTCCTACAGGACCAACTGGTCCAACTGGTCCACAAGGTATTCCAGGGAATAATGGTTCACAAGGTGTAACTGGTCCTACAGGACCTACAGGACCTGCTGGTGCAGATGCACCTACTGTTACAGCAATCAATGCACAGACAGCATCCTATACATTAGCACTAACTGATAAAAATCAAATGGTAGAACTAAACGTTGCTTCGGCAAATACTTTAACTGTTCCACCAAACTCTTCTGTAGCATTTGCTACTGGAACTACCATTACAGTCTTGCAAACAGGAGCAGGTCAGACAACCATTACTCCTGGTGCTGGGGTAACTGTTAATGGAACTCCAGGACTAAAACTACGTGCTCAATGGTCCATTGCCACATTAGTCAAACGTGCTACAGATACATGGGTTGTATCTGGAGATCTGACTGCATAATGAGGATTAATATAGGAGCTGTAGCAGCAGCAATACGAAAAAGATTTTATGACAATATTGCTTCACGATCAGACACTACTGGATCTTTAGGAACTGCATCTGACGGTTCAAAGTGGACTGCGATAAATGGAACTATTCAAGTTTCTACAGGTTCTGCAACCGCAACATCAACGCCAACAGCTGGAGGTGCTGGTAGCACATACCCAATATCAGTAGTAAATCTTCCTACAACAAATAACGTAATCAAAATTGCAAATACCAATGAAGGATCTGCAGTAGCATTATGGGTTCAATCATCATCTGATTGGTGGATGGTAAATATTGAAGGAACACAAGTAACAAATACAAATTATGCTGGAACAACATATTGGTCATATAATTATGCATATCAATATACTCAAGCTAATCCAAGTAACTATGTATATACTTTTGCAGTTCAGCCATATACATTTCCATCATATACCTATCAATATACATCTGCTGCAACAAGTTTTACATCTGGAGCAACAACATATTATGCAGTATTTGCATCAGTAACTCCTACTACATCTGCTGTTCCATATGCAACTTTCAGAGACTATTGGTCAGTAACTCCATATACTGCATCTGCATCAACACCATATACCGCAGCAACAGCATACAGCAGTGGAAACCCATATACAACTGGTGGTGGAGGAACAACCTATACTTCTGGAACAGCCCCAACTACATATACCAAGGGTGCAACAAGCTATTACAAGCTATCTAATACATATTATCTTTCATCAGCTTCATATACTGCTGGTGGTGGAGGAACTGTATATAGTGCTGGAACAGCACCTACAACCTATACTATGGGTGCAACAAGATATACTGCTGGTCCAACAACTTATACTGCTGGAACTACCTCATATGGTGCACCATACACAGTTGGTGTAACTAGCTATACTGCAAGTGCCACCATATTCTATACCTCAAGTGCTACAACCTATACTGCAGGTGCAGCAACATATACTGTTATTCCACCAGGATATACAGCATCTGTGCCATATACAAGTTCCGTTCCATACACATCTGCTTTTATATCTGGTGGACCATATGCATATGCATATAACACCGCATTGACAAATAGCCCAAGCACATACTTCTTTGTTACAACATCTGGATTTGTTCTTACAACAGGATCCACATATTATACTTATGCATCAGGCACTACCACAACTTATAGTGAATATTTAAAAATTAAAAAGTCTGTAGCAAATACTGTATCTGAAGTAACCTCATCACTAATATCAAATGCACAAAGCATTAAATCATTGCTAGTTTCAATTTTAGATAATCAGATTACGGCAAAAGCATATTCAGATAATAATTTTGTTACCCAGATCGGATCTGATCTAGTATATACAGCAACTGGTGCAACAATTACTACACAATATGGAATAGGAGTCTCCCCTTCCGCTTATAACCAAAGTGCTATAATAGGAACATCTGTTGAAATAAACAGAAATTAAAGGAGGGTATGGTTAAAGTATGAATACCTTTCAAAAAATAGGAGATCTAGATAAGTAATGGCAAGAATATTTTCTGGGTCAATTTTTAGTTCTATACAGCGTAAGTTTGAAGATATCTTTTCATCAAGATCGAATACTACTGGTGGACTTGGTGCATCAACAAGTGGTCAAGTTTGGAATGCTGTCAATGGAACTATAAATGTAACATCTGGAGCAGCTACTACAACTACAACCCCAAATATTGGAGCAAGCGGATCTCTTTATCCAATATCAACAGTTCCAATGCCATCTTTTGATAATGTTATAAAACTATCTGGAACTAATGAAGGATCTGCAGTTGCTCTTTGGGTTCAAAGTTCTTCAGATTGGTGGATGGTTAATGTTGAGGGAACGCAGGTAACAAATACAAACTATGCATCTTCAGTATATTGGAGTTACTTCTATACTTCAGGTAATGTGCAATATAGTTATCCATACAACTATTCTTATAATTATTCTGTTGGAACTCCATACAACTATACTTTTACAGATGGAAACTATACTTCTACAGCTGGAGCACCATATACTACAGTAACTACACAAGGAGGCACACTATATAGCTCATACGCAGCATATAGCAAGAGTCCTGGAGTATCTTATACAAGTGGAACAGCCCCTGTGACATATACTGCAAGCTCTTATTATAAAGTTTCAAATACTTATTATCTTGCTGGTGGAAATTACACAGCATCTTCATCAACCGTATATTCTTCTGGATCCGATACTGTTTATACAACATCAACATATTACGTTCAGGGAGCAACATATTATTTCGTTGTTCCACCAGGAGTTCCATATTCTGTTACACCA